>JACCEB010342701.1_pt1 | contig 42986 bp, 43 predicted proteins | sample 7454761 | NCBI WGS metagenome assembly JACCEB01 (sample SAMN15323454, study PRJNA562643) | freshwater metagenome | isolation source: river surface water | place: USA:Blue River Watershed | collected 2017-08-18
TTAACCAATCAATTGGATTTAAATCATATTTTGTTTTATCTGTATTTATTATTAAATCTTTTAATTTATCATAATATTCTTGTGTTCTTACAAAATCATTTTTAACATAATATATATATCCACATTTAGCATTCATATATTGTTCTTTTATTAAATCAATTGATGTTAATTGAACTCCAAATACTTTATCACCAGATAATACATCTTTTGTTGGTTCTAATCCCGATTCAAAAACATATACACCTGATAAATCCGGATGTAACCATGTTGGATTTTTTAATATAAAAGAAATATGACTATATTTACTTCCACTTAATACTTCTATAATTCTAGAATAAATTGCAGTAGAATTATATAAAACTAAATCACCTGTCTGACATGTATCTAAAAAATCTGAATAATTTATAAACTCCATATATTATATATATTTATTTTCTTTTACCATCATGTGTTGATTTTTTATAATGGTCTGGTTTATGTTGAATATTAAAATTTCTATTATGTTCATTATAATTGTGTATTCTTCCTGGATATTGACGTGGAAATGGTCTTATATCATATGTATAATTATAATAAGGATAATTAGGATAAGAATATGGATATGTGTATGTATAAAATGGATTATATAATCTATCATAAATAAATGGATTAAAATCATTTTGTGGAATATCTATATTTGTTACATTTATATCTGTATTACTTTTTTCTTTTTCTTTAACAACATTATCATCATTTAATATGTTATGTGTAAACACATTTAAATCTGAATTATTTTTACCATTTTTATTAATTAATAAAAATAAAAGAACTACAATAATAATTACTAATATTATTACAATCATATATTGTTATAATATAAAATAATTAATTATAAAATATATTAATAATTTATATTAATGCAGTTTAAAATAAGTCAAGATGATTTAAATATAATAGAATCTATAAAAAGTAAAATAGATAATAAAACTTTTAAATTATCTGATGATTTTTATCATGGTATAAATTTAGAAATAGATTTACCTGATTTAGATGCAGAAATGTTTGGTTGTTGGAATTCTAATTGCGAAAATAAATTAGAAAAATCACAAGAAGATTCTTTACATCAACGTTTTTTAGTTGATTTATTAAATAAATATAATGAAAAAAATACAAATTCAAAAAATCAAGTTAGATTCTTATTTGGAGATAATATGTATTTTGATAAAAAAATTAAAAAAATATTAAAGAAACCTGAAAATAAAGATTTAAAAAAAAAAATTGTTCATTCTGATTTAACTACACCATTAGATTTAGTTGATAATATTAATTTACGCGAATATTCTGCAAAAAGTATTGAAAGAGGTTTTGATGGTTGTCTAGGTGCTAATAAACCATCATTCATAACTTTAGGTAATCACGATGTTGAACCATTATTTACTATGTATCAACAAATAAATAAATGTTATAATGGAATAGAAATATATAAAAATGGTGATTTAAATACAATACAGTTTCATACAAATTGGATTCTACCAAATGCATTTTATTCAGTAAAAATAAATTTACCTAATATGTCTTTATTATTTATAATAATTGATACTAATTTAATAGATTATCAATATCATCATTTAATATTAAGTGTAGATATGCAAACAAAATATATTGATAATATGCTTAAATTTATAGAAAAAACATTAAAATCAAATAATGATAGTTTAAAATTTGTAATTGGTCATATACCTATATTTTATATTGGTCATAAATCAAAAGAACCTATATTTCAAACTAGACATGTATTACATCATGGAAAAGAACACGAACATACAATTCCAAAAATAATGAATGGTTTTATAAAAATTTATAAAATGATGATAGATAATAATGTTAAATTTTATATGTGTGCAGATGAACATAATTTACAATATTTAGAAGATAAACAACATAAAATTCATTTATTAATATGCGGTGCTTCTCCTGGAGGTTCAGGTGCAGATGAATCAGCAACATTTAATTCAAATAAAGATGAAATATTATTTAGTGGTGATATTAAAATACCAAATGAAATTTTACATCATTTAGATAAAAAAATTATTATTAATGCTCCATCATTTATTAAATTAGTTACACATCATAATACAATTCAGATTAATATGATTGCTCCTGAAAAATTAACCCATCATTCTGCCGCAATATGTTCAAAAGAAAATGGTTGTGTATATACTGATATAACTAATTCCAATCCAAGTTTATATTATAGTTTAACTATTCCTAAACATACTGAATATGTATCTGTGTATAATTGTGAAGAATTTAGGAAAGAAAATTGTAAATATACTTATGCTAATTTATCTTGATAATCTTCAATCAAGCATAAATCTAATCCATCATAATCATCATAATCAATACGTGGTATAATATATTTATCAATAAATTCTTTACTCAATTTATTAAATTTTACTACTTTCTTAATATCAACTAAATCAATTATTTTAATTAATTCATCTTCTGACAAGATTCCCTTTTGAACGAGTATGTCTGCTGTAAACAATAAAGTATTCCATGTATATTTATCTGTATTCATTCTTTTATTTATATTAAATATATTTAATAATTTGTCTTAGTGTTATATTTTTTTCAATTTTTTATTGATTCTAAATCTTTGAATAATTTTAATATTTTAACTATAAATTCATCAAAATTGTCAATTTTTGATATATAGTTAACTAATACTTTTAATATTTTTTTATCATATGATAATTCTTTATCAACTGCTGATAAACTAGATATTTCGATATTAAGTTCGTCTATTATTTTTCTTATAATTATCATTAACATTAAATTATCATCATATTTTTTCAATAAATATTTTTTTCTTAATAAAATAGTAAATTCTTCTATTATTTTCTTTTGTCTTCTATTAGTAAGATTTAATTCATCTACATAACCAGATGCAATTATTTTACCAACATAATTTGGTCTGTCTTCTTCATCATCTTCATTAACTTCATTATCGTCTTCTGAAAATATATTAGCCAATTCATTTATTCTATTTAATATAATATTTAATTTATCAATAAATGAAATAGTTTGTGTTTCAAAAGGTTTTGTAAGATTATCTATTTTTTCAATTATTTGATTTTTATTAAATTGTCCCACTTCTTCTGCTTTTAATTTTTCTAATTGTAATTTTATTTTATCTAATATTTTTTTTAAAATTTTTACATGTATTGTATTATTTATATTTTCTTTCTTATCATCTTTTGTTTCTTCTTCCTTTTTATGTCTATTCATAAATTTTTCAAAAAACATTATATTATTTTGAATTAAAAATAATGTAGAAAATTTTACAAAATAAGATTGAATTAATGAATCTATTAATTCTTCTTTTTGTGAATAAGAAAAAAATAATGTTTTTAACATACTTAAGTTTTCGGCTACATATAATCTTTTCGCTTGATGTCTTCTTCTATTATTTCTATTATCTTTCTTTCTATTAAATTTACCTATTCTTCTTATTATTATTGATGTTTGATTTTTATTTTTAAGTAAAAACCTTATTATTTTTATCAACCATAAAATCTTTTTTTCATAATCTAATTTTAAAAATTTATCATATATTTCATATATTTCTTTTTCAAATTTTTCTCTATTTTGTTTTAATATTCGTGGATCTTGATCTTCATCGTCATCACCTTCACTACCTTCACCACCTTCACCCTCGCCTTCACCACCTTCACCCTCGCCTTCACCACCTTCACCTTCACTTTCTTCACCTTCACTTTCTTCACCGTCACTTTCTCCACCTTCTCCTTCTTCGCTTTCATCACTATAATCCTCACCTCCACTATTGCCACTTCTACTTCTACTTCTTTTTCTTCTACCTTTTCCACCAATTAATTTATAATATTGTTTTGTTTTTGACATATATGTATTATATTTCATATTATCATATTTTTGTGTTATATGAAGTTTATATAGTTTGCTTATATATTTTTTTAATTTATACTCTATATTTTTTATATCCATAGATATAATATATAATATATAATGGATAATAAATTTAATAATAAAAAAATTAAAGTTATTGGAGCAGTTGGATATACAATACTAAATAATAATAATATAAAAATAATGATAATTGCAGATATGCATGATGTTACTGAAAAATGTGGAGATATATTTATAAGTGATTGGATTAAACAACAAAAAAAATTTAAATTATTATTAGAAGAAGTTCCACAAACAGATATTAAATTAAAAGAATTATGGAGTTCTTCACCTCATACAATAAAATTGAGACAATTATATTTAGATAATTATGATAAAATAGTTGGATTAGATATTAGAGGTGAATTATTAAAATTCTCATGGGAGTTATTAAAAGAAATGGAATTTCCATTAATAACTTTGGATGAATATTTAGAATATATAAAACTATTTTTTCAAATTAAACATCCATTTTTCTTAAAAGATATACCAGAAATTTATAATGAATCTATACTATTAGCAAAAGAATCAGAAAAAATACGTAAACATTTTGAGTATTGTAAAGATAAATTTAATAAATTTGTAGATAGAAATAAAGATATACTTAAAGTAAATGTTCAAGATATATATAAATCTAATAGAAAAGTATTAGAAGAAATAAATTTATTATTAAATGAAATTATGGAATTTTATACATGTATGCAAATATATAAACAATGTTTATTAAATAATAATAAATTTATAATTCATAAAGGTTTATTTCATACATCTAATTTACTTGTATGGTTTACAAATTTATATGGATTTAAAATAATATCTAATAATGGTTTGACTGACTTTGATAATGTAGATGAAAAACATGATGGATGTTTAAATTTACCACAAACTTATTAAATTATTAAGTATAAATACTCAATTTAGTCGATAAATCTGGTAAATTAAGTATAAATACTCAATTTAGTCGATAAATCTGGTAAATTAAGTATAAATACTCAATTTAGTCGATAAATCTGGTAAATACGACCATATCTTAAATTTATTTTTTATTTTTTCTGCAATATCTTCGCTTATTGATGGTTTTGCGTGAGTTCCTTCTATTTCGTAATGTTCTAATTTTAATTCTTCAACCATATCTAATACTTGTTCATATGGTATTAATTCGTCTTTTTTAGAATGTAAAACAACCATATTAATATTTTTAATTGATTTTATATGATTTCTATTATCTAATTCATAAACAAAATTTTTCAAAAATTTTCCTATAATATTCTTTATCATTATAGTAATCATATCTTGCATACTTCTAAATCCTGCTAACATAACAAAATTTTTGACTCCACTAACTGATACTGTTTCTAATGCAATAGCACATCCGATTGATTCACCCCATATAATAATATCATCTATATCAATTCCTTCATTAATTACACTTTTAATTATACTATTTGCAACTTTAACTAAATTTTTAATAGATACTGTTTTTATTCTTAAATAATCTGGAGCTATTATACGTGCATTAAATGAATCGGATAAAAATGTTAATATTCTTTCTCTCATTGTTATATTTCCATAATTACCATGAAAATATATAATTACTTTCTTTATTGGTTTTTTAGCAGGAATATCAACAATATCTATATTACCAACCAATGATTTATATGTTTTAGCATTATATCTATCCAAAAAATCTTTAAAAGTAGGCGTCGTTGCTTTTCTTGGATTAAAATAAAATATCATATCACGATTTAAAACTATAAATAAAAATGTAATTATCATTATTAATATTATTAAAACAACTGTTATTAATGGTATTGCTATCATAATATATTAATATTATAAATTTCTTCTTCCACTGTAGCGTGAATTATCAAACGGAAAATATTAACTGGTTTAATCTGATTTATACGATAAACACGACCAATAATTTGTTTTTCTTTTTCTCGACTATATACATAATTCACAAAGGGTTCAAAAATAATTATATTTGAATAATATGTTAAATCTATTCCAGATGAAGTAGATTCAGATGACATCAATAATACTTGTGGTATGTTTCCGCTATTAAAATCATCTAAATATCCACATGTAATATTAAATCGTTCAATATGAATTTTAAGATTTTGTAAAATATGTGAATATTGTGTGTAAATTACAAAATTTTCTTTAGTATTTGTAAGTAATCTAATTACTTCTTTATATTTTGTATGAACATAATTAGTATGTTCTTTTGATATAGTTAACATATCTTTTAAACCAATATCAACACGACAGATAGGACATTTATGATTTGAACTTTTATACGAAACATCAAAACATGTTTTACAATAATAATGACCGCATGGAATTAAATAAGTAATTGGACTTGTATATGTTCCAAGACAAATTGAACAATTATCTTCTTCATCATTATTATCATTATTTTCATTATTTTCATTCTCTTCATTCATAACACATTCAATTTTGTTCAAAATTTCAGAATATCGTTCCATAATTACTTTTCTTTTTTCACATACTTTTTCTTGTTCTTCATATAATTGTTGATAATGAGACAAGTTAAATTCTAATTGTGAATTTTGCGAAGATGTATTAGCAATACTTAATTTAATATTATCAATTTGTTCAGATAATAATTTCAATTCATCGCATTCTTTATTATATTGTTTAGTTAAAAAATCCAATACTTGATTCTTAAGTTCCTTAATTGTAACTCCTTGAGCATTACTATTTTCAATTGATAATAATACATCACAACATAATTTACGAAGAAAGTCAATATTTGTTTTATCATTACTTTCCAAATCATAAAGTTGTTGCTCAAATTGTGAAAATTTTAACATAATATTATTCATAGTAAGATTTGGTAAATTTACATTATCATTTATATCACATAACATGTTTCTTTGAAAAAATTTAGTAAAATTATTTTGGAAATTACTTTCATGACCAATTAATTTATTATAAAATTCTCTTGTTGATTTACCAATTAAGTATGTAACAATATTATACAATGAATATTTATCTATAATTGGTGTTCCTGTGATACCCCAACGATATTTAATATTTGGAATATATGACAATAAGTCTAATATCTTTTTATCATATACCTCGTGAATTTCATCAATAATGATACGCACATATTGTGTCATATTTCTTAATTCATCAATTGAATATATTTTAAATTCATCAAAAGTAAAAAGGGACACATTAAATTGATATATATCTATATTTGTATGTTTTTTAAATTCATTAATCCAATGTTGTTTCAGATGTGACGGAACTAAAATTAGAGTATTATCATTATTATTTATAATATGACTAATAGCAATTACTGTTTTTCCTGTTCCTACTTCATTTGCAATAATACCACCACGAATATTATATTTTAATTTTAATATATCTTCATTTGTTAAAAAACTATTTTTAATAAAATTATAATAAATACCATTATCTAATTTAATAATTCTATCATTACTAATATCAATTGTATTATCTAACATATCTAATTCCATTAATTTCATCCAATTAATACAATTTATTTGATATGGAAACAGTTTGGTCTTTATATTGTCTATTTGATTACAATCTTTATAAATTTGGGGTTTTTGAATTTCCTTCATGAACATGTCCATTTTATAATTATGTGAATCTTGTTCAATAATATTATTCATACTAATATAATGCTGATGCAATATATCTCGTATTTTACTATTTTCTAAAATTAGTTCAGGTGTAAATAATTCTGGATTAATTATTTTTATAATACGGATATTAATTCGAAAATTAATATCAATATTATCAATATTATGTGTTTCATCATATATTAAACTATATATTTTGTATATATCTGATTTTTCTATCATAATCTCATTTGCATTAGGATGCATATCTAGATTGTCAAATTTAATATTATTCTTAATATATCCAGTAAATTGTTGTTTTCTGATATTAGTTATACCAGAATACATAATACCTATGTTATTATAAAAATACATTATTCTATTTAATTAATATATCATAAACTATAATAATTATATCAATTTAACTTTTCAATTTTTATAACCTGCAATTTTTAAATCATCTCTATAAATTTCATCATTTAATATATCTCTTATTGGTTCTATTATCATATTGAAAAATATAATAATTGCTTCTCTTATATCATCTATATTAATCTCTTTATTGTTATATAATTCTTGTATAGTATAGACATTTTCTATTTCAAAAGAATTTATTTTAAATAAAATATTAATTTCTTTACATATTCCTAAAATTATTAAATGTATATAATCAACTAAACTAACTAAACTAACTTTATTGATTTTATCTTTAATTTCATCATATGTATCTAGAAAAGTAATTTTAGGTAATTTTTGTAAATCCATATATATATCATTTAAAAAATAACTCTTTTTTGAACTACCCATCTTACTTAATATATCATTTGCTAATAAACATATTTCTTTTTGATTTGAATCACCAAAAAATACATCAGCTTTTAAATATTCTATGTCTAATGCTTGTAATGTTGGATATAATAATGATGTCATTAAAGGGTCCGCTGAATTTACTTGTGATACTACTAATTCACCTGCTTTTTTAACTTGTGATACTTTACATAATGAATTAAATCTATATATATCCATTGTATATTCTGATGATGTTTGGTATGAAGAACCTTGAATAAATTTTATATATTCCATATCATTTTTTAAAAATTTAAATATATATTCCAAAATTTTTATATGAATATCTGTTCTGATAATTGTAATTTCAAATGATGTATGTAATAAATCTAAATATGCATGTAAATCAGCAATTAATATTTTTACATTACAATCATATTTAACAAAATTTACTATTCTTAAAATTGGTAAAAAATATAAAATATGAGGTATTGATTTAGGTGTTGTTCCCCAATAAATATTTAAATTTCTTTTATTTAAAATATCTACTAATAATTCTTTACCTATTATTTCATCAATGTCTTCTGTAATTAAATTTATTTTATCCATATATATTTAATTATTATAAATTTAATAATTAAATAACTAGTTAAGTAATTTTATTAATTTAATAAAATATGTAAATTTTCATATAGTTCAGAAAATTTATTTGTTGATGTTGCTGCTTGTTTTATAACAAATAAATTAACACTAGCTGGCTCAAAATTCTTAATAAGTGATAATGATGAATTAATAGTATTTCCAGTATTTATTATATCATCTACAATTAAAATATTAGAATTATTTGTAATTGCAGATTTTAAAATTTCTATATTATCTAACATTGAACCCTTATCTACAATTGTAGAATATATTTCTCCAATTAAATATCCACTTCTTCTAATTGGAACAAATGGAACATTCAGTATATCTGCAACTAAAATACCTACACAAAATCCACTACTTTCAATTCCAACTACATAATCTACTTTTAAATCTTTAATCTTGCTTATTTTTTGGATTATACTTACTTTTAACATATTTTTATATAAGGGATTTGCTAATATTTCATATAAATTATTTGTATTATTTTTAAGAATATCTGCATAATGAAGTTGATTAATTACGAACACATATTGTTCTAGTTTTGTAAAATCATTAAAATGATTTACCCATTCGTTATTCCAATCTTCACTATCTTCATTTTCTAAAATAATAGATTTAATTGATTTGTCAAAACCTATAAAAATTTCTTTATTTGTATTTTCACTATTTTCTTGGGTATTTTGAATTGAAATTGGTTTTGCATCATTTTTAATTTTTTCAACATATTTTTCTGGAAATTTTGCAGGTAATCCAATTGAATGATAAATATTTTCTTTATGATATATATGGACACATGCTAACTCACATGGTTCTTTCTTTTCTTCACCTATAACATCTAGTGTATTTTCAACTGTCATAACATAATAATCCTCTTCTGAAATATCTTTTAGATTATCTTTTGTTTTCATTTGTTCTATAAAATTTTTAATCTTTTCAACTGATACAATTGAACCACCATAACTAGCTGGTTGAACAACTGACTTAACTAATTCATTTGCATATAATTCTTCTTCTATGAATATTATATTTCTAAAAATATTAATTATATTACTCGACTTAACAGCATTCATAATAATTTCATCTTGACTTAAAACAAATAAAATATTTCTATTTACTAAACTCATTTATAATTTTATAAATCTTTTTATTTTTAAATATTTTACACATGTTTAATATTTTTAAACAGAATATAAATGAGTTATGTCTAAATATAATTTAATTTTATAAAAACAATTATATTCATTCAAAATATATTTACAATTAATCTTATGTGTTCTATCATAATTTGATAATATATAATATGTTTTATCATTTAATTTATTAACTTTATTACCTATAATTTTAAATTCATCACTATATAACTTACTAAAATAATTCTCTATTTGTTTCATTAAATTATCATAATTATTACTTTCTAAATTTATAAAATCTTTGTTAAATATTTTTTTAAAGCACATTTTTTAAATTAACAATATAATAAAAGATGAATAATATATATATTATAAATTAAAAAAATAATTAGTTAAATAAATAAATGATACAATTAAAGTCAATAAAAGCTTTACAAATTAGTGGATATTCGAGAGCCGCTCATCGAACTGGTTTAGAAGTTAAAGGATTAAATATATTATTAGATGCTGGCTTAGATATTCAAAAAGCATATGAACATATATTTATTACACATCAACATTTAGACCATTGTATATATTTGCCACAATATACAATGAATAATGATAATAATATGATTATTAATGTTATATCTACACAAAATATTTTAGATAATATTAAACCGTATGTAACTTCTGCATTAAGAATGTCAAAAAATATAAATATGAATATTAATAATGACGAAATATTAAAAATGGCAAATACTAATTTTGTTAATATTAATAATATATATGAATTTAAACATGGTAAAGATAAATGGTTAGTTAATTTAATTAAATGTTCACATGGAATAGAATCAGTCGGATTTGGATTTACTTTAGTCAAGAATAAATTAAAACATGAATATATTGGATTAGATAATAAAGAAATTGTTATATTAAAAATGGATAATATTCAATTAACAGAAGAAGTCAAAGAAAAAGTATTTCTATTTTTAGGTGATACAGATAAAAAAATTCTAGTTAATCCAGAAATTTATACATATAAAACTATTATTATTGAATGCACTTATATTTACGATACAGAAGAAGAAATTAAATTATCTAAAATAAATAAACATATGCATTGGATTAATCTTAAAGATATTATTAAAATACATAATGATATACAATTTATATTAATACATTTTAGTATGAAATATACAAAAAAAGAAATAGAAGAGTTCTTTAAAAAAGAAAATTTGATGAATGTTGATATATTAATTTAATTGATTAAATCTTTTACTTTAATCTTATCTTCCTCTGATATATCTAATAAATTTAAAAATTCTGAATTATTATTTATTATTTGTATTTTATCAAAAATTTCTTTATTTAATATTGGTTTTACTAAATTTATTAATAAATATATTAGATTTGTGTAATTTATTATGTATATATGTTTTACTTTACCATTTTGTTTAATTAGACTTGCTAATCTTGATATAGTACATACATCTAAATAATGTTTCATTTCAAATTTATCACAATTAAATATCCATATCCATGAATCTGGATTCATAATTTCTAAATAATTTTTATAATGATTAACTATACCATTTGTATCATTATATAATTTAGCATTTGCTACACAAGTATAAAATATATACTCATTCGAACTAATATCATTTGTTTTACATAAATAAGTAAATGAATGTGACCCAGGAGATTTATAACATGTTTCGCATATTTTTTCCATTTTATATATAATCTAACAATATTTCTTTGCTAACATTTCGCGTAAATTTATTTCATCGTCTTTATCTAAATCAATTTCTTTTATTAAATGTGGTGTATCTATAATTTTAATTTTTTTAAAAGTATCATTATCTAATATTGGTTTAATTATTTTAAAAACTAAATCCATAAAACCAGTAGAATTTACTAAATAAACATCTCTTACTTTTCCATAATCATTAACTGCCTTAGTTAATTTTTTGATTGTTGCAAATTCTGTATAATGTCTCATGGTAAAACCATCACAATTAAATATCCAAATCCATGAATCTGGATTCATTAAATTTAAACAATTTTGATAATGTTTAACTACATTGTCTGCATCACCATATCTTTTAGCATCACCTACACATGTATAAAATACATATTCGTATATGTCTTTTCTTTTTGTTCTAAATAAATAAGTAAACGAGTGGGCTCCTGGTTCCACTTTGCATATGTCACAAAAACTATTATCCATTATATTTATAATTAAAATAAATATATATATATTTATATTTATTTTTACTCAATATAATTTATAAATTAACTAACCATTTTAGCTTTAATCTCAACGCCAGGATTATAATTTTTAATTTCTATATCTTCTAATTTAAAATCTTCTAAATTATAAATCTTCTTATTAAAATGTAATGATGGAAAATCAGTTGGTGTTCTAACTACTTGTCTTTGTGATTCTTCAATGTGTGAATTATATAAATGATAATCACCTAAACTCATAGTTAGCTCTCCTGGTTTATAATTATATTTACATTCATTATCATTATTTAATACTTCACAAATCATATATACTAGTAAAGAATAAGATGCTATATTAAACGGAACACCAAGAAAATAATCACATGAACGTTGTAATTGCATACAATTTAAATAATAAGTATTTTCATTTATATCTAATAAATCTTTTTCAGCATTAAATATAATACCAATTCCATGACATGGAAATAATACTCCTTCTTTAGCTTGAGCTGGATTATAAGTTGTCATAATAATACGACGCGAAGTTGGATTTGTTTTCAGTTCATTTAATACATATTCTAATTGGTTAAAGCCTTTATCTGTATAATCATGATTCATACCATGATATTGTGCGTTAAAATGCAACCATTGAAATCCATACATTGGACCCATATCACCTTCTTCATAATTTAATCCACAATTATGAATAAATTCTTTTGTTGTATTACCTTCCCAAATCTTAACATCTTTATCTGATAAATGTTTAGCATTAGTATCACCTTTAATGAAAAACATTAATTCTTCAAATACACCTTTGAAATATACACGTTTTGTTGTGAGTAGTGGGAATGTATTACGAATATCAAATTTGAGCATATTTCCAAATAATGATTGTGTTGCTCCATTACGACCAACTTTCATAGGAGCTTTTAAAAGATGATACATTAATTCTAAATATTTAGATTCATCATAATTATTATGTCTAACAATATGATTATTACTTGTAAATGGTTTTAAAAAACTAATTCTAACTGACTCTTGAGTATTAACATCTTTTACTCCTAATTCAATTGCATAATTAATATCACCAAATTTATTATTTGTATGTATATTATTTTTTTGATTAATTATTATATCATACATTTTATTATTAATAAAATTATCACATTGATAATCTTTATTAATAATAGTCGCATAAATTATAGCGTGAAATACATTATGTTGATTTAAACACACATTAAAAAAGTTATTATAAATACTTGAACCACCACATATGAATATACGTGAATATAAATTATAATTCTTTTTAATATAATCTAACGTATCTTCAATTGAATTTAGAATGATAATATTATCATTTGTATTTTCATTAATTTCTAGTGTTTTACTAATAATTAAATTAGTATGATTTTTTATTAATCCCATTTGTTGAAATGTATTTTTTCCAGAAATGATTAAATTTGATTTATTATTAATTTTTTGCATAATAGTATCTCGAAAGTATTTCATATCTTGTGGAATACTCCATGGTATATTCCCATTTTTAGAAATACCACCTTTAATGTCAGTGCAAAGAATAAAATTTAATTGAAACATGTGTATTAATATTATTTTATTAATAGATATGATTTAAATAGATTAATTAACAATTTTTATTTTTTATTTTAATTCAATTAAATTTTTAATTATAAACTTTTATTAAATGCTAAATAATATTTAATTTGTGGTGGAAATGTTTCGTGTATTGAAATAATACTAAGTTTATTAAATTCTATATTTGGATTTTCTATTCTTCTACTAATTAATGAATCTAATATAGTATCTAAATTCATCCATCTAGAAACTCCCATATATGTATAATCAGTTTTATCTATAGTTTCAAATATTATTTCTAAATCTCTTTTTGTAACATATTTTTTATAATTATCTATGTTATTATTTTTGTATAATTCTAAATCTTCCGAATTTATAAATTCATAAAATAAGTTATTATTATCCATATATATATTTATATATTAAGTTTAAAATTTTAAATATTGTAAGTCTAAAATTTTTTAAATATATTAAAAATATATTATTAATAAATAATATATTTTATGATAAGAATTACACGTAGATTATTTAATGCATTAGGTAATATTGAAAATTTTAATGTTGAAAAAAAACATCTGTTGAATTTAATTGAATATCAATTTATTGGTATTACTACACAAATTGCTAATACTAATTGTGATGTTGAAAAATTTTTATTAAAATTTGAATTAGGTGAATTAAATAAAATTAAAAATAAAATAAATACAAATATGATATCACAAGATGAAATTAGACAAAAAAGAGATGAGTTTAGTGAAAAATATACTAATTATTTAAATAAAATTAATAAATCATAATATTATACTTTCATAATATATGCCAATGCATAATATGGGGGCATGTTATCATGTGGTGCCGTGTTACCAGTTGCTGTACCACCACTAGAACCTGTAGTAGTTTGATAAATACTACATATACAACCACCACCACCACAATTACAAGTATTATTATTAGTTGCATAGCCACTATGGGTATGTGGAGGAATTTGAGTTATATTTAATGTAACTCTTTCTTCACCACCTACGCCATTCACACTCTTTATAGTTAAACCATTAGATAATACTGCACCTGGTGTTGCGGCACCAACAATAAATCTACTTCTTAAATCAGGTGTTCCATTTTGTCCATCACATAATTTCCATCCTTCTGGTATTGAACCAATAGTTCCTGACCACATTACTATCATACCTTTTAAACTAGCTAAATTTCCAGATATATCACCTAATACTTCTAATGATTCGGTAATTTTAGCCGAACCAGTATTTATTAATTTACCTCTATTTGTTATATTACCACCTGTATTTACTATACCACCAGAACCTGTATTTGTTATACTACCACCAGAATTTAATATACTATTTCTTGTATTTAAATCTCCATTTACAATTACTTTATTAAAATATGAATTACCGAATGATTTTAAGTTTTGAAAAGCTAAAGTCCCCCCACTTTCTTCATATACTGAAGCAATATTTCTTAATACTTCACTTAATGTAAAATTTTCTTGTTGACTTACTTTTTTTTTATATAAATATATTAATATTATTAGTAATAAAATTATAATTATAAGTTTATAATTCATATATTATTAAATTATAAAAAAAAATAAATATATTAGTTAAATTTTAAAACAATCTCATTTGTATTTATTTTCTTCCATTTTATTTGAGTTGTTTTGCATAGATTAATTTTTTCCATATTATTTAGTTCTAATTTATCAAATTTATTACGAATATATTGTAATTTTGCAATAAAATTTTGATTTGATTTTGTAGTTATCCAAATATTATTGTCACGAAATACAAATATCCAATATGATTCTAGAAAACAAATATTATGAATATTTAATTTTAACTCACCGCTATTTTTAATTAAATTACTTGAACTCAATGCATATTGTTTAATAAAATCTACATATGCACCTAATTCTGAACTTAATTTGAAAAATGAGTCTATAATTACTGGATTCCAATTAGTTAAAGTTGGTTTTACTATGTCACGAATTTTTCCACGTTGACTCCAAGCTGGAGTAGAATTTGGAAAATGAACAATATGATTTAATTTAGAAAATTCATATATTTCTTTTTTTGTAATATTTAATAATGGTCGATGAAATTCAATATTTGATAATTCTTGAATAATATCCATACCTTTTAAATTTTCATAATGTGATTGTGATGATATATTAGTTAAAATATTTTCGAACGTATCATCTTTATTATGACCTAAAAATACTTTTGGCACATCATATCCTAAAATCTTACCAACTAATTTGTATGTATTAAATCGAATGTCACGCGTATATGATTCATATAACTCGCGTAACCCGTTATCCATACAATTCTTTCTCTTAATTTCATGAATCCGTCTATAATATAATTCAACACCTAAGATATCACACCAATTTTTTAAAATATCAATCTCATCATCACATTCTTCACGATTTTGATATGAAATATGCACACAAACAAATTTAATATTATTTTTCTTCAAAACAGTTGATAATACCATCGAATCTACACCACCCGACAGAGATAATATATATATATCATCTTTATTAAGATGTTTAATAACTTTGTCTAAATCGTCTGAATATATTCCATTCTGAGCAGAAGAATAACCATTGCAGCGTATATCTAAAATAGTCAAATCACATTCTGAATCAAATGTTAATTTTTTTGTTGGTTTATAAGAAATAATTTGATTCATATCAGTTTCATAAATATCACGCGCATATCTTTCGTATGTTGCTGTTATAAATCTAATATATATCATTTTATCTAAATCTGAAATATCAGATTTAATGATTTTATTCCATGTTTCTTTCACGACATAATGAAAATTGTTATAATCTTTACTATGTCTGAGTGGCAACATAACAAACGAAAATTCGTTTGCTGTAACATTATTCATATTATATTGATAAAATATAAGTGCAATAGGAATAATTTTATTTAAATATTCTTGAATAATTTCCTGATTATCACGATAAATATGTCGTGTAATCTGGTCAAACAAAATAATATATGCTACACATTCTTTGTGTGATAATTTATCTAAATTTGTAATATCAGGAGGGTTATCGTGTAAATGTTTAAATTTTTCAGTAATTAACTTATCATCTTCAACTGTGGCATTAAACCACATCTTAGAATTAGTAAACCAAAAATCATATAGGTCATTGAGAGACATATTTATTTAATTAATTATTTATAGTTAATTAATTAAATTAATATATAATATTTTTCAATTTTTTATATATATAATTTATATATAATGAGCAAAGTTCAAGACGAAACAGAATATATTGATAGTAATGGTAAAAGAATACCCTATTGTAATGCAACTGCTAATGGTCAAGAATATTATTTAAGTAATGAAAATGCTGGAAAAGCAATTGGTGGTGTAGTATCAATACCTTTTTTATTAAGTTCAATTGGTTGTACTAGTTTAATGGCTATAATTTTTGGTAGTATTGCATTAGGTATTAGATATGGTGGTAAAGATAAAAAGACAACAGGTGGTGTAATTGCTTTAGTTGTATTTTTCTTTTTATGCTTATTATCTATGATAGGTAGTGTTATTTCAATGAGAAAAAATATTGATGAAATTAAAAACACAGGAGAAAGACCATGTTATTCAAAAAAAAATTTAAAAGTAATTGAAAATGAATAAATAATTTATACAATACTTTGTGTATTACTATATTCTCCAATATGATTAATATATGGTTCAACTGTCTTACATATATTTATAGTATTTGTATAATTTAAATGATGTGTCAAAACATCAATGGGTAATGTCATTGGTAAACTTAATTTTAATAATTTTTCTGCTCCTTGTTTTGTAATAATATATCCATACATACCATAACCAATATGTAATGGTTTTCTAACATTAGTCAAATTAGGACCATCGTATGATTTTTCGCAATCTTCTTTCTTAAAAAAATGGTCACATGAAATTTCTGGAATTAAGTATATCATATCTACATTATTTTTTGGAATAGATAAATCTAGATTATTTAATTCATAAATCATAAAATTTATTTTTTTTCTAAAATCATCTACAAAATCAACATCATCTTCTAAAACTAAACAATATTTTTTATCAGATTCAACTAATTTTTTCCAAATATTAATATGTGATAAATAAACTCCATATTGTCCTCTCTTATGTTTACCTTCTGTTATTTTTATAATATTTTGATCAATTAATTTTTCAATATCTAATTCTGCACCATTAACTGCTTCTGTTATTTCATATTTTAAATTATTTTTAACTAATTTTTCTTCCATTTTATTTTTTCTTTCAACATCTTTTTTTAAATTAATAAAAGTAATTAATAAATCATTCATGTTATCTGGTATATTATCTGGTATATTAATTTGTTTTAATGATTCAAAATGTTCTTCTTTCGAATTATTGTTCTTATTATTAAAAAATAAAAATATAACTGAAATAATTAATAATAATATTATTATATATTTTATCATAATAATATATGTATATAAATTTTATTTTTGAACGGTGGGAATCCAATATATCATTCTTTTTTGACTTCCCTCATATAATTCTTCTTTTTTAACTTTTTCACCATTTATATCTTCATCTTCATAATAAACAAAAAAGTCTCTTTCATAATCTCTTGGTAATTTAGGATGTTTACTTAATATTTTTAATTTCTTTCCTTGTTTCGGATCATAATCCCCCCATGTTAAATCTCTTGATGCTTGATATATTTTTTTTAATTCTTTTGCATCTATATTTTTAACTAATCTATGTGGAGATATTTTAGCAACCCATAATATATCCGCCCTCAAATAATTACCAATACCGCTAATTATTTTTTGATTAACTATTACATTACCAATTTTTTTATTTTTATTTATTGGTTTTGTTATTTGTTCTTCAAATATATCAAAACTAGTATCTACATCCATAATATCTGGTCCTAATGTTTTTAATTTCTTTTCTAATTTTTTTTCATCATTTGATATGCTAATAGTTCCATAACTTAACATATCGAAAAAATATAAAGAACCTTTATCAAAAACAAATTCTATATTCAAATGATTTAATGATTTATCTCTATATTCATCCATATCTTTTACATTTAAAAATTCCATAATTTCAGGAAATTTATATTTATCTGAATCTTTTTTCTTAAATGTCCAACCACCTGATAATCCTAATGTGCAATATAAAGTAAAATCATCTTCGAAAGTAAAATACATAAACTTACCTTTAGATTGAACATCTAATAATTTTAATGGTAATTCTTCTGTAATATCTTTATAACCTTCGAACTTTCCATGTTTCTTATATCTCCCTCCTAATATTTTAATTGATTTAACTTTTTTATTTAATACTTCTTTTTTTATAAAATCACAGTATTTTTTTATTTCCACTATCTCGGGCATTTATTATAATATATTTATAATTATTTAATATTCTTCACAAACATATAATTTTATATGTGCTATTTCTGAATCCTTTGATGAACCAGATTTTTCTCTTAGACTATTAACTAAAATATCAAATTTAATTCTAAAATCTTCTTTTGTATTTATATTAAAACCTTCTCGCATAACACTTGCTAAATATGTTGCACTTGTATTATCTGAAAATTCTATAGTTATGCCATGAACATTTGGCTCATATATATTAAAAAGTTCATCTTTACTAACTTCAAATGGTGAGTTCAAATAATTTATCTTATATGTTAAATAGGGTATTTCACTATGTAATACTGGTGTAAATCTTGTATCTTCAAATGCTGACATTAATGTTTGTTTTTGTATAGTATTTATTATATCACCTTTTAATGTAAATGTTCCTATACATCCGCGTAATTTATTATTTTCATTTAATTGTGAATATATAGTTACAAATATTCCATTTATATCTTTTATAAATAATTTGAATTTATTTATTCTTTCTATAATAACATCAAAATATTTGTCTATTGATTTTATTGGTATTGTAGATAAATATGTATTATTTTTAATATCAGGTTTTCCTGTCTTATTAAAGATAATTGCACCATAACCTACAGAATTTACATCTTTACTTCTTTTCTCTAAATCAATTGTTTCTTCACTTACTATATCGCTTGATGTTATTAAATGTTCTGTATATTGTAAATTTAATAATGATAATAATTTTAATAATGTTTTTACACATGCAATTCCACACATTTTATTAAATTTTTCTGTATCAATATTATTATTTAATATATCTCTTAATATATGTGCATTAAACGCTTCTATATCTTGAGGACACATTGACCCATAATTTGGCCCACAATGTAATAAATCAGTATTTGCAATTAATAATATTTTCCGATTATCAATATATTTTATTATTTTTTCTACTAAATCATCTGTATATGTACCAATACTAACAATAGTTACTGGTATATTAAACATATTTAAATATGGCAATACAGATAAATATGAATGTTCTGTATAAAAATATTTGGAATTGTATATGTCTTGTAACATATCAATCTTATTAACTTTAATGTTTATTTTTGGATTTGCTTTATTATAAATAATATTATCAACATCCAATACATAATTATTATTCGTATTATGATTTGTTGTTAGTAATACTATTTCTTCAAAATCTTTTTTAATATCATTAAATACATAATCTAATATATATTTTATAAAAAAACTACCTGCATGTGGTATTAATATAGCAGATGTATCTTTTTGACCAAAGTTAAAATTTGGTATAACATTTAAATCAATAAATGATTTTTTTATGTGATTGTTAATATTTAATTGTTTTTCTTTTTTTAATCTATCATATTTTGTTTTGTATTTTATATATTTTTGATAATAATCCATTATATTAATTAATTAATAAATAAAATATATTGTAAATTTAAATTTTTAGATTTTATCAGAGATTTCTGAGAAAGTTCAACTTTTGAATCGGAACAACAGTCAATCCAATAATATCATCATCATAGTAAGTCCCGTCTTTTTTGATAGGTTTGACAATAGTAGTATTGAGAATATGTTCGCGCAGTTCTTCATCCGTTCCAAAAATAAAGATTTGAACTTTATTCATGTAGGGAATAGAATCAGAATGATACCCAATAAAATCCTCATCTTCGATATGTTTTGTAATATGCACTGCATAATCTGCAGATGCTTTTTCTATCTGAGAAACATGAAGAATATATGTTGTGCACACACGTCGTTCTGTTCCCTTTCTAATAGTTGCTACACTTTCGCGTTTACTAAATTTTGCCATACGCTTAATGACAAAACCTGTTTCTTCGAATAATTCGCGCTGAGCAGTCATAAATATGGGTTCACCTGGTTTACCTGTTCCAGTAATACCAGATTGGTAATACATTTCCTCCTTTTTAGTATTTTTCTTTACATGACATAAAGGAGCAAGTAAAAATGGACTGGTGTTTCCAGCATAATACTTAATATTACGAATAATTTTATCAACGAAATTTGAATCGTTGTCATTTTTAATAATATATGGTGTTAAAAATGGATTAATCTCTTTAGACTCTTCATGAGACTTCAGAGATTTTAAATAATCAATATCTACTTCTTTAGTAGTTAATTCAATATAATCTTGATTATCACATGTTAATAAATCACCCTTCACAAAAATGTGATGAGATAATTTACCAACAATATGATTAGAATTTAATGAGTTTAAAGAGTTTAAAGAGTTTAAAGAGTTTAAATCGGTGTTATTAACGAGTTGAGTTTGAGTTTTGGCCATTACTGAACTAAATAAAATTAATAATGAGGTTAGTAGAATAAACAAATTTCAATTTTTATTTAATTAATTAGCATTATCCTCATCCTCATTCATATTCATAGGTTTATAATCAGCAGAGCAATTACCACGTTGTTCTTGAGTAAAAGCAGAATACATATTAAGCTTAAAACGGTCTCGCATAATATCTTGTGATAATCCACGAACAACATTTACTTGTGTTGACGCAGTTCGCAGTGCTTGTCCACAAAATGCAGCATTGTTATCAAAGTTAATGCATGTTTCTGGAGCAATACCAATATTCTTACCAGTTTTTAGTGCATCAATGTTTGTTCCCATGAAGAAGAATAGCCAGTTATATACTTCTTTTTGATGAGTAATCATATCAAATAGTAGTTTACGTCCAATATCTCCTGCATATTTACCACTTGATGCATTTTCTTCACCATCTGTTAATACAACAATAATAACTTTACCAGGTCTGACGGTTGTCATTGCAGTTAGTTCAACGCCAACATCATCAATTATACGGCAAAGTGATTCATAAAGAGCAGTTGTATTACGTGGTTGAATATCTTTTGCAGTAAATTCAACTTCACTTGCATTTTTATTTTGAATGAACACTTCATATTTGTCATCGAACCGTGCAGCAGTAACAGTTACTTTGCCACCCTTTTGGTCTTTGATAAATTGAGTTAGTTCTTTAGAGATAATTTCTGGATTTAGTGTTTGCATTGAACCAGAACGGTCAATAAGAACACCAATATGGGTCCAATCATTATCAAGAGTAACAGTTTCGTTAGTAGAAGACATATTTGTAGATTATTAAAATTATAATTATATATGTATATAATAGGTTAAATTAAATTCAATTTTTATTATATAGTCATATTATAAGCATAAAATAATATGAATTTATGGATAAAATATTCATTATTAGTTCTAACATGTTACATGATTTGGACATTATTATGGGAATATGCAATTAAAAAACATAGAGAATGTTCATGTGTAACTTTTCAAATATTAATAGTTGGTGGTATTTTAGGCTTTCTAGCATTATATTTACATATAAAATATGAATGTGAACATGTAAAAAGTATAAAAGAAAGTTTTACGTCAACACCATCATTAATTTATATTATAATCATTAGTATTGCAATACTGATGGTATTATCTAATTATTTTGTAAATAAATCTGTTAATGCAGGTGGTAATGCTGGAACAGTATTTGCTTTAGCTAATACTTATATTGTTCCCGTTACTTTATTGTCTGCGTATTTATATAAAACCGGTTTAAGCTTAGAAAAAGTAATAGGGACATTTGTTGTATTAATAGGAAGTTACTTGATAATTAAGTAATTTTAATTATCTTCATAACTTGCACAAGCGAAGTTACTTGATAATTAAGTAATTTTAATTATCTTCATAACTTGCACAAGCGAAGTTACTTGATAATTAAATAAAAATTTGAATTTATAAATACCTATTATATTTTTAAATAAAAAAGATATAATAAAAACATGTCACTTAATACAGATGTTAAGACTACTTATAATACTATCGCTGATGAATTCAGTAGAACTCGTTATACTATTTGGGATGCTGTAAAAGTATTCTTAGACGATATTAAACCAAATACAGTATTAGCTGATATTGGTTGTGGTAATGGTAAAAATATGTTATACAGAAAGGATATTACTAATATTGGAATGGATATTTGTGAGAATTTTGTTAAAATCTGCCGTGAAGAAAGAAATTTAAGTGTAACACATGGTAGTATTCTAAATGTTCCCTTTGATTCAAATATTGCTGATAACACTATTTGTATTGCAGTTATTCATCATTTAAAAACCATAGAAGAAAGAATATTAGCAATTAGTGAATTAATTAGAATTACTAAACCAGGAGGTCATATTATGATTTATGTTTGGTGTTTTGAGCAAGACCCAAAATCAAAGAGACAGTTTAAAACACAGGATGAAATGGTGCCATTTAAGAATCGCGATGGAGATGTTTTATCTTATCGTTTTTATCATTTATATTTAGATGGTGAATTAGAAAAAGAAATTAATATGGTTAAAGAAAGTAATCAATATAATTTTAAAATAAAAGAAATGTTTAAAGATAGAAACAATTATGTTGCTATTGTGGAAAAACTCTAATTGAATATGATAATTTATATTTTATGTATACATATATATAATATACTATAAATATTATCCATTTATACAACAATACATTTATATAATCGCGATATTGTTTATTTATTTTTTCAGAATCTTCTTCATTAGTTATTATTTCTTTGAAATATTCTATATTTTTTAATAATGCAACATTATATAATATTATCATACTAAATATTATTGCATTACTTAATATCATACAACCAATAAAATTATACTTATTTGATATATAGTGTAAAGTAAATATTAAATATATAATAATAAGAAGTATTAAAAATAATACATAAAATACACCATATAACATAAATGGATAGGGTGGATTTGTTATTATTGTATTATTTAAATGGAAGTTATATTCTATTAAACTATCTTGAACTTTACTACTAAAATATGTATAATATATATTAATTGCAACAATACCAAAATATAAAAATACTAAAATTAAATTCATTAAGCATGGATGTGAATTTTGTCTTTGATATATTTCATTTTGATTATTATTTTGATTATTATTTTGATTATTATTTTGATTATTATTTTGATTATTATTTTGTTCTATATTTATTTTTTCTCGACACAATGGACATACATTATTTACTTTTAACCATTCGTTTATACAGATAATGTGAAATATATGTTTATTACTACAATCTAATGTTTTTATATTTTTCTCATCTTTTATATCAATTTCGTCAATACATATACTACAATTAATAATTGTAGAAGTTGATATATTATCTGTAATATCTTTTCTTGTTAACTCCATGTCCGTCATTGCTTGTATAATGCTATTTTAATAATCTACATATTTTTGTATTAGTAATAAATGAATTATATTTTCAATTTTTATGTTAATGTTATTTCTTCTAAATCTTCATAATCATGATTATTTTTATTATTTTTATTATTTTTATTATGTTCAATGCTTATAATATTTACTTTATAATTTGCCAAATCATCATCCATATCATCTGGATTATGAAGAATATTATATTTTTTAAGTTTATATTCTTTATACATATCAAGTATCATTATATAACCAATTACACCACTTGAAACAACTGTAACAATATTATTAATTAACATTAATAATGAATCTACTTCAATTGCATATGCAATCCAAATAGTATTTCCAATAAATCTTAAAGATAAAAACCATCCACTAAAATCTTTTGTTGACTTTGATTTACAGGTTTTTACTACTTGTGGGATATTATATACTAAATTTATTATATTTGCAATAACAAGAAACACATTCATAGTTGTGTTAACATTTTTATCAATAAAACTAAATTTCATATTGAATTAATTAAATAATACATATAGCTTATTATTTAATTACTTTATTGTTATATATTCATTTTTTTATTAAATTTATAATAAATCTGCCCCCCTTCTTGATTTTCTTCTTTTTCTTTTTGTATTAATCCTTGTTTATGTTCTGGAGGTGTGTATATACTATATATTTTTAATGATTCCTTACCTGTATTTATAACATTATGATAAGTATTTGATGGAATAATAATTCCAATACCATCATACAAATCATATTTAGTTATTTCATTATTCTTCTTTATTTGTAATTCACCCTTACCTTTTTCAATTCTAATAAATTGGTCAATTGTTTTATGAACTTCCATACCTATTTCTTCACCTGGTTTAATACTCATTAATACAAATTGCATTCCACCTGGATGAGTGTATTGAATATGTCTATAATTATTATTTTTTATAGTGCTTTTTTCTATATTGTCATAAAATATTTCAGTCATAATATATTAATTAGTTGATAAATAATTTATTTCATAATATATAAATTTTTATTTGGTGCGCTACCAATTATTTTATAATAATTACAATATTTTACATCATCAACTTTCATTTGTTTTACTTTACCTTTTTCAAATTGAACTGGTATTGTTGATAAATAATTTAATATATCTAAATCACTTTTATTTATTATTGTTGTTGTGCTAGATGTTTTTAATGGACCAATTTTACTATTTGAACCATTATTTTTTGAAAAATGATATATTTCAGCATTATAATTTACATTATTGGTATTATTAACTTTATCTTCTCTGCATATAGGAAAATAATCTACATCAGATGATTTATATACTATACCAAAACCATCATTTGAAATATCAATATCAGATGTTAAAACTATATATATCCATTTATAATCAGCATAAAATAATTTAACATTATCTAATGTTTTTATTCTATTTTCAAAATCAGTTGGTTTAATAAATATATTCCAATTAATTTTATTAATTAAATCATATTTAGAAGATGCAATGGATATTTTATATATACCTGTATCATAAACATCTAAAGTTGGATCATTTTGAGTATCTTTTTTAAATTTAGTTAAATTATTCAAAAACTGAATAGTTTTAGTTGTTGACATATCTATAAAACCTAATTCATAATTATAATTATGTGGAACTGGAATTGGAATAACTACACACGATGGACTTCTTAAATTAGAATTAAATGATGATTCTAAATATCTACCTACAGTAAAATAATCATCCATAAAATATGATGATCTATCTAAAGTATAATTATTTGAATAAAATAATGCATTGTATGCAACATTATCAATAGTTACTGGTATATTAATTAATTTTATTTTTGAAGGTTCATTATTTCCGACAAGAACTATGCTCATTATAATATATATTATATTTATTTTTTTCTGCTTTATCAATAATAAATGCCATCATTATTGATAATATAATTAAAAGTAAAAAACAGAGCATTAACATATATATATTTATTTAATTATTTTTATTATTATTGTATTATTAACTATTTTTAAATTCATTTTTTTATATTATATACATATTATACCACTATATTCATCATTTGAATCGTATTCAAAATTAATATATTTAAAATAATCACGATAATATTTAGTTAAAAATCCAATAGTAACATATAATGCTATTATATACATACAATCAGCTGATGACTTTTCATATACACTACAAGTGTTATTAAATTCCATAATTTATTTTAATAATATTTCGTGTTTTGTGTTTAATACTATTATTTTGATAATTTTGATAATATTAATAAATTAATTAATAGTGAATCTATATTATCTTTATTCATTTTTATATATTCTAATAGATTATTATTATACATATTATCATTATATGTTATATTTAATATATTGTAATAAGTTTGATTTGAATATATTTGAACATATTGTGCAAAATCATATGATATTAAATAATCATAATTATTTTTTCTTTCTAATAATTTAAATTTTGGTTCTAAACTCTTATTAGTATGAATCATTATAAACTTTATTTTTTCATATAATAATTTATTGTTTTCATATACATATTTTGTAATTATTTCATGTAGTTTTTTAAGATTAATATTATTTTTTTTTAATTCATTAATGTTCTTATAATAATTGAAAGAATATTCTTCTAAAAAACACCACAAATCAAAATTTAAACTATAATTTAATTTATAATTTTTCTTTTCAATTGATTTTTTTAATATTTTCTTATTTGAACACATTCCATAATCTATTAAACTAAATATGTATCCGTATGTTGGTATCTTAAATAATTTATTATTAATTCTAATAGTTAATTTCATATCTTCATCTACTATTTTATAACCAATATTACCTGGATGAATATCGTGATGTATCCAATTAGATTTTCTTAATAAATAAATTATATATAACATTTGAATTAATAAAGAATTATTTTGATTCTTTGATAAATTTAAATCCTTTAATACTCCATCTTTTAAATCAACTAATAAATTTAAACATATTTTACTTCTATTTAATTGTTTATTATCTATTTCTTGATTTAAATCACATGATTTTTCTATATTAAATTCATATAATTTCATAAAAAATATTTGGTCGTCTTTATTTAATTTATTAATCCATTTATAAAATTCTATTTCTCTCCATATATTTGAATTTAAATTTTTCTTTGTATCTGATTCTAATATTTTTTGTTTCTTTAACGCATAATATTTATTATTATATTCAACTTTATAGGTTGTTCCGTATGCACCATTCCCTATTTTTTTTATTATATTATATTTATCCATATATTATAATATTATATATTATATATACTTATGGATATTTTAAAAAATGATAAAATAGTAAAACAAACATTTTCAATAACATATACTTTGTTATTAACTACTGGTGCTGTTTGTTTAATTGAATCATTAACTACTAAAGATGCTAAAATTAGACATATTATGAATATTGAAACTGCTATATCTTTTATAGCTGGTTATTTTTATTCAATATTTATCAAAAAAATAGAAAATGGAAATATAAATTATGAAGAAATTAATAAAACAAGATATGTTGATTGGATATTAACTACACCATTTATGTTATTAAGTTTGGGTTTAGTTTTATCATATAATTTAAATATAAATTTTAAGTTTTCACATTTTATAATTGCGTTTATACTTAACTTTTTAATGTTAGTATGTGGTTATTTAGGTGAAATTGGGAAAATAAATAAAAAATATGCCGCTATTGGTGGTTTTGTATTTTTTGTATTTTTGTTCACTTTCATATATTGGAATTATGTTAAAGATAAAAATTCATTTGCTAATTTAGTAACATATGGTATATTTGTATTTATATGGTTTTTATATGGTGTAGTATATTTACAAAATGAAGTAATAAAAAATACTGTTTATAATATATTAGATTTATGTGCTAAATGCTTTTTTGGTATTGGTTTCTGGGCATACTTTGTTGGATTATTTAATTAAGTGTTAGTAAATTATCATCCATTCTAAGTTCAGGACATAATTGTAATATTATTTTTTTATGAGTATTTGGATTAGTTAAAAATGCATTTATATCTAATAATAATCCTTGATATTCCATTATATAGTCAGTAACACTAATATTCTTCTTTATTTTATTTTCATTATACATATCTACCAATCTTGATCTAAATATATCCATTATATTTATCATATATTTAGTTACAACATCAATTGTATATTTTTTAAGTTGTAAACCCTTTTTATCATTATGCCATATATCTTGTATTTTAGTTGCATAATTACCTCTTGATGCGTCTATGTTAAATACACTTTGTTGTTTCTGGTCTTCTTTTTTTATAACTCTTACTATAATATTACATATTGAACCAATAAGTTTTTTCTTTTTAAAATCACTAAAAATTCTCATAAATAATTTATTATCTGGATCATCTAATTTTAAATTATATTCTTCTTCAAATTCTTCTCTAAACTCATCTTCTTTTATATAATCAATTGATGGAGTATCTTTAAAATTTGTGTTTAATACACTTAATATTGATTTTTTAATAACTCTCGCTTCTTTTACTATTTTATTTGTATTTTCGTTTGATACTTGTTTTAATTCTTGATTTGATTTTTCTAATAATTCTATTTTTTTTCTTAATTCAATATTTTGTTTAGCTAAATTATCTATTTTTTCAATTATAATAATATTACCACTAACGTCTATTGACTTTTTATTAAGTAATGTATTGTTCTTATGTTTTTGTGTATTAATATGTCTAATATATAAAGCATATGTTGTTGTTGTATATTCACAAATTTTACAATTATGATTTACCATATATTATATAATAATATATAATTTCTTATATAATTTCTCACACAACTATACAAAAAATACCTTTAAAGTATAATATATTTATTATCCTATATATCATTCGCAATATAATTATTACTATATTAGTAATGATTGTAATAGAAACAACAACTTTATAATAAATATTATATTTTTAAGAGAATGAATGTAATAGAACCAACAACTTTATTATTATTTCTAATTATTATTATAATTTTAAGAGAATGAATGTAATAGAAGCAACAAAAATATTTTTTTATAAAAATAAGAAATAATAATAAAGTTGTTGCTTCTATTACAATAATAACTTTTAAAGTATACTTGATTTTTGTTTATATATATACTTTTTATTAAATATTGTATTTTGTTAAAAGTTATTATTGTAATAGAAGCAACAAAAATAAATTTTTTATAAAAGTTATTATTGTATTAGAAGCAACAAAAACGATATTTTAAAAAGTAATAGAAACAACCATATCGATTTTTTTGAAAAATCATAATTTTTTCAAAAAAAATTTGTCAAAAATTTTCATTTTTTCAAAAAAATATTTTTTCAAAAAAATGAAAAAGTATTATAAACTCAAATATCATTTTTTAAAAAACCTTCAAAAAAAAAGTTTTTCCAGAAAAACTCGAGTCAAAAAAAAATTTTTGCACAAGAGTTGTTGAAAAAATATTTTTTGAAATAGCATCCTCTTATACCAATTTCCTCGTGACTTTTTTTTATACAAAAATCTATATTTTTCACTTAATAAAGTATATAATGTGACAACAAATTATGTAAAAATATAATAATTTATGTAATATTTACACTTTAATTAGTATAATAGTTGTTGTTTGTAGTTCTTTTTATAAACTATATATATTGATATATTTATAAAAGTATATGTATAAACAACTATAGTTATTATGTATAGTTATAATTAGTTATATGTTAAAAGTTATATGTATATAAAAGTAATAGAGAATACAAAATATATGTTTAAAAATTTAGTACGCGCGCGCACATGCGAGGGTCATATCATCTCTGATGATCTTGAAATTTATTTTTTTTTATTAAAATAAAAATTAAAATTATTATTAAAGTTATGTTTAAAGTTTATCTTAAAGTTTATCTTTAAAGAGTTATTATTAGTTATATAAAATTAGTTATATGTAAAAAGTGATAGAGAATACAAAATATATGTTTAAAAATTTAGTACGCGCGCGCACATGCGAGGGTCATATCATCTCTGATGATCTTGAAATTTATTTTATTTTTATTTTTAAACATAAAATTTTTATCTACATAAAAAATAAATACATAATAAAAAGTATTATTATGAGCAAATTTTTTATATTATTGAGTATAATATCGTGTGTATATACATGTGACGTTAATACTAGACCCATAGTTCTATTACATGGAATAGAGAGTCATATGGAAAACTTAGAGGAATTAAAATTTTGGATACAAGATACATTTAATAGACCAGTATATAATCTAGAGTTAGGTGATGGTGATGATTATAGCACGGACACACCAGTTTATACTCAAATTGATGAGTTGAAAAATACTATTTATAAAATTCAAGAGTTAAAAGAAGGTTTTGATTTTATTGGTGTAAGTCAAGGAGGATTAATTGGTCGCGGATATGTTCAAATATATAATCATCATTCGCAGTATCAAGTTAATACTTTAATTACATTAGTTACACCTCACGGGGGAGTATATGATAAGAATCTAGGTTTTATTAATTTCTACACAGAGAAAATGCAGAAATCTCTTAGCTTCTCTAATTACTGGAGAAATCCAAAAGAACTAATACAATATTTAACTCATTCATCATTTCTTGCAGATGCAAATAATGAAAAATTAAATAAGAATGAAACTTATAAGAAAAATATAATGAACTTAGAAAACTTTGTTATGGTATATTCACCAAATGATGAAATTATTAAACCACCTGAATCAGGTTTATTCGCAACATATGATAAAAAACTACACACAGTTGATTTAAAATCTACTGAGTTATATAAAAAAGATTGGTTAGGGTTAAAATATCTTGATAAAAATAATAAACTATTCTTTGAACAAACTAATTGCACACACGTAGAACATAGAATGCCAATATGTTTCAATCAATTATATCCAATTTTTAAACAATTCTTATAAATTAATTACAATTTACTTTTTATTCATTTTCTTTAATAATAATTGCAATTTATTATGAGTATTCATATTCTCTATTAATCTTTTATTATTAATCTTAACATTTTCACTCATATCTTCTGTTTTCTCTTCTTCTTTATTTATATTTCTTTTAATATATTCTTTAATATCTTCAATAGAATCATATTTTATTTCATTCATACTAATATTTTTATTAATACCTGTTTTAATCTTGGGATAAATATTAATAGTAATATCTTCTTTCATATTATAATCACCAATAACTCCATATTCTAATTTTATATCACCAAAATACATAATAAAATCATTTGAATTAATATTTAACTTTTTATATACATACGTTTTAACTTTATTAATAGTATAATCATCTCTAACATCAAATTCTGTTATTTTATTAAATAAATTAAAATATACATTAAACTCAATCAATGACATTATATAGGTAATTAATTAATAAAAAAATGAAATTTAAACTTGCTTAAAATCAATAGAGATTTAACTAAATTATATTAACATTTATCATAAATGGAATCAAAATTACCAGATATTTACAATTTAGATTATTTCACTGATATTAGTGGAGATTCTAATTATTATGATTTTAATATTACTTTTAATGGTAATACAATTAGTAAAATTATGTTAGATACATATGATGTAACCAAATATTACGATGAAGGAATACTAAAATTTAGAAGTATATTAAAAAGATTAAAGAGGAATGTAAATACTAATAAATATAATAAACTTAATGACGATACATGTTTTGTAATATATATTCGTCATAGATTAAATACAAATATGCAATTTTTTAATACAGGTGCTCGTTCAAGTTATAACATTGAAGATAAATCTTTTGTTAATGGTATATATCTAGATGAAATAAACTTATTATTCGGTAAAAATGCTAATACAAATGATTATGTAAAAATAACATTAATTGCAATTTGTAAAAAATCATATATGCCATACAATAGAAAAGCACTTTTAATGAATGGAGAAGTAAAAGATTATAAAAAAGAAATACCCTTATATACATCATACAGATCAACTCTAATTTTTGAAATTAGAGGAACAAAAAAATATAAAGATACAGATACAGATACAACTATTAATAAATATAATAAAAAAATTATATTACCCATAACTTATCCAGACGGTAAAGGGGAAATTGAATGTCATATGTTTAATAAGTCAACAGTCATAAATAATGTATATATTTGTTATATAACAAAATTATTTTTACCAAATGGTCATATTTTAAATCTTCAAAAAGATTACTTAGATAAAAGTAAAAAAAAACGTTGTACTTGTTGTAATAATTTTAATAACAAGTTTGATATTTCATTAGAATCTAAGTATAAATTAATTTGTGAAATGGAATTATTAGATTTTAGATTACAATTACTAGATTATTATGATATGTATCATGATACTTCTATTTATTTTGAACCGGGAGATTTAAAGATATTTGAAGATAATATGAATACTAGTAATATTATTATTAAAGTTATCAATTAATTCATTCATTTATCAAATAAAAAAATTTATTTATTACTTTCATTATATTCCTTCGAATAATTCATGATTAATTCACGATTAGTCTGAATACGTTTAAAAATTAAATCCTCGAGTAACATATTTAGTTCTTCCTCCTTATCATTAATCATTCCACTATTCTTTTCATAAAAAGATACAAAGTGTTTTGAAATTGTGCAAGGTGCATAATAATTTTCTTCAATATCTTTAATAAGTTTTTCATCGGGTTTAATATTAAAAATACTACTGAATAATCCACGAATCATATTATGGTCACATAATTTGAATTCACAAATCATATTAATACGTTGGTCTCGCAGTAAAGCCAAATCTTGAATATTATTAGTCTTGAAAATTTTGCTTGGATCATTTGCACACATAATAACAATTAGTCCATCTTTAGTATTTAATCCATCAAAGAATGATAGTAGTTCATGAATAGTAGGACGATACTTCTTCTTAGTAAGATTATTATCATTTGATTTAGATTTATTCATACGATAAGGTTTACCATATGCATTACGACGTACTGGCATATCTTCGTCGTCATTATTACAATCATCTTCACGACTATTCTCACTGTTTTCATCCTTATCATCTTCGGATATTTCTAACTTATCGTTAATATTTTCCAGATTAAAATAATGGTCAATATCATCAATCATGAGAATTGCCTTATTAGTAGGAATACAGTCAATAAGATTTTTCATATCACCTTCTTTACGAAGACTATCAAAGTTAAGTGAATAGATGTGTTTCTTATATAATTTAGCAAATGCTGTTGCTAAAGTTGTCTTACCGGTTCCAGGATGACCCATAAACAGAATAATTTTCTTGTAACGTTGACCATGTTCAATGTAATAATCTCGATTATTAACAAAGAAATTCATAATATTTACAAAATTACTTTTCATATCTTCGCGCAGAATAATATTATCAATATTATTTGGTGAATTAATATGTTGGGGTTCAAGCCATTCATTTCCATCATGATGATAAATACGCTGAGACCACTCAGAACGATACTTATTATGAGTGCGAACTGCATGCTCACAAAACCGTTCAAAAATATCACTTTTCACATCTTCTACATATGTTTCCAAACAATAAGTAATATTATCACGCTTGGAATTTTCTAAATCACCATTAATTTCAATGCGGTCTTTCACAGTATATACGTAAATATCATGTGAATCAAACTTAACAACTACTTCGGTGCCATTAATTGGACCAACATTAAATATGATACGTTCATTATTGTAAAAATCAAAATGATTAAGACATTTATTATTTTGCATATAATAGATTTCTTTAGTATTCGAATTAAGTTGATTCGGTGAAATAGAACGCTCACAAAAATCACTCGTTAAATACCATTGAATACTTTCAAATAATTCAACATTCTTACGCAAAGAACTAGTAATTACACTAATATTTGCACTAATCTTATGCTTAATCTTTCGACGCATAATGAAACGAAATAGAAAGAATATGAGTTTTATAAAAGGATTAATCAAGAGTTTAAATACAAATCTATCAAAAAATCGTTTACACCGATTGATTAGAAAATCAAAAGAAGATGTAAAATATGCTGTTACACCAGTAAATAGTGATATAGCAACAATTTGAATAAACATTAATGTTGTTTCATTAATGAATTCATGTGATAAAAGTGATTCTGTAATACTCACATTACCACGAGACTTGAAATGATTCATAATATGATTTGTCATCATCATATTATTCATATGAATAGTAGGATTATAACCAGGGGCGGCCATTGTAGATATATTGATTTATTGTTAATAATAGAATATATATACAATATAATAGATATTTGATATTTCAACTTTTTTTAAATTTAATACTTAAATAATAAGTAATATAATAAATTATTAACTATTATGAGTCTCATTATTCTTAATGATTGGTTTATCAATGAAGATAAGTCTATAATTTATTATGATACAACAAAAGTTCTTGAACTTTCAACTAATAATAAGAAATCTGTTGTTCCAGCCTCAAGCCTTGCTGCAGTTGCAGGAACAGATATTGAACCAAAAAGCGTTATTATGCACGAACATCGTATAGCATTTCAACCAGGTAAACATCAAGTATTTGAATCAGCTCAATTTGAAGGTTACCAAATCTCATACAAACATGCTAAGAACTATTATACACTCGCTATGCCACGTGCAAGACGTCGTCAAGCTGCACCAACAGCTACAGCGCCAGCACCAGTTCCAACAGCTACAACACCAGTTACACCAACAAAGAAAGGTGAAAAACAACAACGCGTTATTACATATGCTCAATCACAAGATGATGTTGAAATTCTTCTTGGTCTTAAAGAAGCACCACCACCAGAACCAGTTGTTGAATCAACCGAATCAACCGAATCAACAACCCAAGTAACAGAACCAATTGCTGAACTTACTGAAGTTGTTTCACAATAAAAATTTATTAAATAATAATTTATTTATTATTTAATTTCAAGAAGCGTTTTTAATACGGCTTGAGTAGTAATTAATCTTTTACCTTCAAAGAACTTTTTAATTTTACTTCCTTCTTTGAATGAAAATAATGTTTTAAAATATTCATTGTTAAACTTGTTTTTAACCTTATCTAAATTTTTATCAGCAATAATTTTAGCATATACTTCTTTTTCATTAACATAATTATAAAATAAAAGCAAGAGTAAATATTGGGATACTTTATCTTTCAAATGTTTATTTATATCATTAATGAATGTGTTTAACATATCAACATATGTATTCCAATCTTGACCAGCTTTAAGAGTATATCTAAGTGTTTTAGAGTTTAATATATCATCGCGAATCTTTGGTTCAGTTAAAGTTCCAATATCTAATGATGATAATTTTGCAACTAATACACCTTTTAATACAAAGAATAAATATCCAGTTAAACGTTGTGAAACTTTCTTAGTTTTAAGTTCCATGATATATTTTAATTTATTAAAATGATTATGATATACAATTTCTTTTTCTTCTTCAACTATTTCTTCTTTATTATCTTCTTCTTGTTCTTCGCTATCTTCATCATCTTTTTCATCACTATTTTCTTCATCTTCAACTTCATCTTCAACTTCATCTTCAGTTTCATCAACTTCTTCATCATAAGTTCTAAAACTAATTAAACCACGTTTCTTAAGTTCTACAATAAGTGGATGTTCGCAATTTCTAATAACATCAGTTCCGCCTGCTCTTTCACCTTTTTGTAAACGTAAAAACATTTCATTCTTAATTGAACTAAACAGATTAGTTAACTTAGCATCATAATTACTAATCTTAATAATAATGATTTTTTTGTCATTAAATATGTTACGTTCACTATCAGTAAGAAATCTCTTATCTTTAATGTCATCAAAACGTTTCTTCTTTTCATAAAATATATTAAGTTTCTTTCCATCTTCTATTTTATTATATTTAATATAATGCGGGTCATCGGGATTAATTGGTCTACCTTCTATGAAGTGTTTTAATACAGTTAATCTATGTTGACCATCCATGCATTCATATCTAAATCCTTTCTTATCAGTTAATTTAATTAGAATAATTGGTGGGATAATATAATTATTCATAACAGAATCAATAAATAAATCTTGTTTATCATTACTCCAAGCAAATTCACGTTGATACGATGGGCTTAAATTAATTTCTCCTTCATGTTTAAGATAAGTTTCATATATATATTTAATTTCATATGATGCAAAATCGTATTTAAGGTTTTTCAACATCTTAATTTTAACTTTTTCCATATCTTCATCATCTGTATTTACATCATCTTCATCTTCAGAATCATGTTTCTTTTCTTTTTTATGTTTCTTCTTTTTCTTCTTCTTTTTTTCACCATCATCTTCATCTTCATCTTCATTTTCTTCATTATTTTCTTCTACTTTCTTATGTTTCTTCTTTTTATCCTTTTTACTTTCTTTATCATCTTCATTTTCTTCATCATTGACAATATGTTTCTTTTTCCCTTTCTTACTAGTAGCTTGAGTTTCCATAGATTTATCATCTTCATTCACAACTTCTTCAACCTCATCAACCTCATCAACTACTTTAACTTCTTTAAGTTCTTTAGATTTTTTACCCATAATTTAGATATTAAATAATATTATAATTGTTTTAAGTAATGTTTTTATAAAAAAAAGTTTATTTATTAAAAAGATAAAAATATATATAATATATAAAATGTTTTGCAGTAGTGAATGTCAATGTCAATTACATGTATTAGATGAAAAAATTAGATTGGCAAGAAAAGAATTAGAAGAAAAAAGAAAAGAATTAGAAGTAAAGAAAAAAGAATTAGAAGAAAAAAGAAAAGAAGCAGACGAAAAAAGAAAAGAAGCAGAAGAAAGAACAAAAAAAATAGAAGAAAAAAGAAAAGAATTAGAAAAAGAGTTAGAAGAAATAAAGAAAAACAATGCTAAAGATTTAGAAAAAAAAAGAAAAAATAATAAAAAAAAACAAATTAAAAAAATTATAATTTAAAAACTATAATCAACATCATATTTTTTACATAATAATTCTAATGGCATAGTTCCTGCTCTTATTAATTCATCATAAAATTTAATATTTTCATCTTCAATTAAATTTTCAGTTCTTCCAAATTTCTTAACGAATAATCTCTTTAACATTTCATCACCAATCTTATAACATAATGCTTGACCAGGTAAGCTTACATATCTATATATTTCAGAACGAATAGATTCTTCGGGCATAGGTAAATATTTTTTAAAGAATTTTAATAAATCTTCTGGTTCAATACAAAAATAATGTATTGATATATCAGCAATGATTCTTAAAGTTCTCATCATTAAAAAATTTAATATACCTAAATATTTAAAATCATCTAAATCGTGACCTAACTTTTCTGAAAATAAACCCCAACCTTCAGCATATCCATTAACATATTGTGGAAACCATAAAATTAAAGAATCTAATTTATTACTGTGTATTTCATAACTTAATTGTAAATGATGACCCGGTATAGTTTCATGTAATACTAAAGCGGCTGTATCAAATGTATTTGTATCCATCCATCTATTTGTATTTAGATAAAAAGTATCTAACCACCAATATCCACCAGCCATTTTTTCTTCATCAAAATCAACTAATAACGGTTCATGTAATAATGGTAATTTTCTTTCTCCAACAAAATAATCTCTATATTTTTTCATATGATTTATATGGTCTTTTAGATATTCTTCTTTTGATTCATATTTATATTTTTTCATTTGATTTATTAATTTAATTGATTCTTCTATCGATTTAGTTTTTAATTCTGGTTCTAATTTGTCTATAGTTTCTTTCATAAGTTTTTTTACTCTTTTAAATTCACTAACCCCCCATAATGTTAAATCATAAAAACTAATCTTATCACCTATTGGTAATCCAACATGTGTCGATGCACAATACGCATAAAATTGTTTAGATATGTTTGTGCATCCAGGAATATGATTCATACCTTTATATTTTACACAAAAATCTTGAATAATTACTTTTAAATCTTGTGTTGCTTTTTCAAATACATTCCATACTTTTGAATACATATTATAAAATATTTTTAACTTATCTAAATTGTTACCCTTTTCTTCTTCATTTATTTTAACTATTTCAATATACTTTTCAAAAGACATTTTTTTAAAATCTAATGATGCTAACCATCTTTTAAATAAAAATTCATTATAAAAATTTCTTAATTTACTTTTTGAATACATTTTATTTAAAACAAAATTAATAATTACAGGTATATGACTTATTAAATCAAGATTTTTATAAATACATTCTAATTGGAACGTTGAGAATAAAAACGGATTATTTAAAATAAAATATACACCCAATAATAAATTATCATAAAATGTTTGTTGTATACACATATAATCTGAATATCGTTCATCTAATATTTTATCTATTATATATTTATCAATATCACTTATATTATTTGAATTTTTATGTTTTAATAATATTTTTTGTAATTTTCTGGGTCCTAAAAAATCTAAATAAAATTTAATAGAATCAATTATAGATATTTTTAAAGGTTCATATTCAACATTTAAAGTTAATACGATATCTTTTTGAAGATTAGTTAAATTTTCCATTTTATATTATATATTAGTTATATATATTAGTTATATATAATGGATACTAATTTACATATTTATATTTTGAGCGAATTTGATCAATTCGAAAAAATACATACAAAAGATAAATTTTCAAAAATATATATAGCAACACATGTAAAAACAAAAGAAAAAGTAATTTTAAAATTATACTTAGAAACAATTAAAAATAATATTCATGAATATATATCAAAAGAATTATTAATAAATAAATATCTTACAGATAATACTAATATTACAATGAAATTAAAAGGAATATGTTTAGATGATTCCAAAGATTTAATATTTTTAGTAATTGAATATGGTGATTATAGTTTATATGATTATATGAAAAACACAAATTATTCAATTAAAGATGTTGAAAAAATATTTTTTGAAGGAGTTAAATTATTATTTATTATGCATTCATATGGAATTGTTCATAATGATATTAAATTAGAAAATTTGATATTACATAATCAGCAAATAAAAATAATTGATTTTGGATTAAGTGATTTTCTTTATTATTCACCATCTAAACATGTAATAAATTATTATGTTTGCACAGAATTTACAAAAGCACCTGATAAAAGAAAATCTTTTGAAACAGATATATATTCATTTGCATTAACTATTATACATTTATTAACAAAAAGTTATTTTCATCCACATGTAAATTATTTAGAAAATGAATTTAGTATTACTAAAATTGATAAAAATAATAATAAAACAGAATATCATTCTGATTTTTTTATTAATAAAATAGGTAATTATGGTTATCATTTGTTATGTGATATGTTAAATCCTAATAATTTAGAAAGAATAAATAGTATTGAAATATTATCACATCCATATTTTGAAAAATTTCAAACATTTGATAGTGATAATTTTAAAGTTAAAGATTTTATAAAAAATAATATATTTAAACCAGTCAAATCAATTAGTAAAATTAAAATAAATAAAAAAATTAATAACATAATAATATCACAAAATAATATTTATTCTGAAAAAGAATATATGGATAATATTTATGAATTAAATTATAAATTAATACATATGTATCATTTAAATAAAGTAAAATTAAATTGTAAATTAAATAATAATTTAAAAAATTCAGTAAATAAATATGATTTTTTTAATAAATTATTTGAAAATAATTATTATTCATATGATTCATTAATTAATACTATTATTATAATTAGACAATATAAAATGTTTGAAAGTATTGATTATAATGACATTATTAATTATATGCATATATTATGTATAATATATAATGCTATTTTTTCATATGGAAATAGTAATATTAGTTATGAAAATTATAATAATATTATAAATAAAATAGATAATAATAATTTTTATATGACATATATCAATTGTTTAGAAATAGTATTATTAAATAAAAATATATATTTTGCATATTCTATAATATCTTATTATATTGACAAAATAATATATGAAACAACTATTATAAAAGAAAAATATTATGAAGAATTTAAATTATTATGTTTAAATTCATTTTTAAATTTAATATTATTAATAGATATAAATGATGTTAATATTGAATTTAATAAATTAATAATATTTTCTATTAATAAAATTGTTGCTGAAATTTTAAATAAAACTATACAAGAATATAATAATAATCCCTGTTTTAGTGAAATGAAAATAGATAATATAATTTAGAAATTAGTTTATAACAATAAATTAATTTCATAGTATTTAATATATGAGTAATCAATTTTTAGATCCAACAACTTTAACAATGAAAATTAATCCCGCAAGTTATAAGACACCAGTTACTACATATCAATCATCTGGCGGCATTGATCCAACAAGTGGAGTATTACCAGTAAATCCATTATTACAAGCATATATGAATAGTGTTTCTTTACTTAGCACCGGTATTGATGATACGGCTCAGACACAATTATCAAATATTAATTTTTATAATGCTAATAAAACAATAAAAATTGGTTTAGATGCAGCAATAAATGTAACAGAAACATCTTTAGCTGATAACACAATAGCTATTGGTGTTAATAGTTTATATAATATTAATGGTGCAGTTAATGTAGATAATAATGTTGCAATTGGAACAGAATCATCATATTCAAATATAGGAGGCAGTAATAATATTGCATTAGGCACTAGAGCTTTATATTCAAACAAAAATTCACGTAATATTGCAATTGGAACACAAGCATTATTAAGAGTAGTAGATGGTTCAAATAATATTGCAATTGGTTATAATTCTTTATTTAATAATTTAGAATCTGATAATATTGGTATTGGTAATAGTGCGGTTTTTTCTAATACTGTTGGTTCAGAACTAGTTGGTATAGGTTCTTTTTCTTTATTATCAAATACAACAGGTAATTTTAATACTGCTATTGGTTCTGCTACATTAAGTTTAAATACAACAGGGAGTGAAAATACTGCATTGGGTGTGCAAAGTTTATTAAATAATACTACTGGTAATTATAATACTGCAGTAGGAACAATTTCATTATTAAAAAATAGTACAGGTTCAGATAATACAGCACTGGGTGCATATGCTTTATCTCAAAATACAAATCATAATAATACGGCAGTTGGTTCAAGTTCATTTGAATTAAATACAACTGGTACACGTAATACCGGTGTAGGCACATATACATCAGCTATGCAAACAACAAATAATGATAATACTTCTATTGGTTATTTCGCTATGTGTTATAATAGAGGTTCAAACAACACAGCAGTTGGTTCACAAATTGATGCAAGTGGAACAATGTCTAATTTAGTTGGAATTGGTTCGAATATTAAATTAACTAATTCAAATTCAGGTATGATATATACAGGTTCAACACAAAATACAACATTTCCATTAGCAAATGAATTTTGGTTAGGTCAAGAATCATCATGGTATAAATTAAGAGTTGGTGCAACTGATATTTGTGGTAATTTAACTGTTACCGGTTCAATTATTGCAAATGGTAGTTTAATTGCATCAGCAACAAGCGGTACTTTAATTACTGCTGAAAATTTAGTAGTTAGTGCGCATGCAAACATAAATGCATTAGATGTAATAAATGATATTAGTTGTAATAAATTATGGGCAAGAAGCGATATTAGTGGTGTAAATTATACAGCAAAAAATATTTTAGTAACAAATGATATATCTGCAAATAATTTATATCTAAATGGTGGATTAAAAGTTGTTGGCGATATTAGTGGAACTAATATTAGAGGTAATGATATATTTGGACGAGGTTCACTCAACATATTAAATGATATATGTGGTAATAGTTTAGTAATTAAAACTGATATTAGCGGTAATTACTATACAGGGACAACTTTAAGATTAACAAGTGATATTAGTGCAAATAATATTAATGCATCTAATAATATTAAAGCAGGTAATGATATAACACTTGGAGGTAAAATATACTTACCTAATTCTGCATCTATATCATATGATTCTCTTGATAACATGAAATTTGGTAATAATGTTTTTGGTGCATTAACTACTGGTGATTTAAATATTGGTATCGGTAAAGATATTTTAACTAATACTACATCTGGTCAAAATAATGTTGGTTTTGGTTATGCTGTGTTACAAAATGCAACAA
>JACCEB010379345.1_pt1 | contig 42893 bp, 42 predicted proteins | sample 7454761 | NCBI WGS metagenome assembly JACCEB01 (sample SAMN15323454, study PRJNA562643) | freshwater metagenome | isolation source: river surface water | place: USA:Blue River Watershed | collected 2017-08-18
AAAACCAATAAAGTACCAATGGGTTTATCAAAGCGAATTAACGCTAAATAATCAGACCACTTAGAAAACATTACAAGAAATCCACTCCAGCAATACCTGATGTTTTGATTGCTTCAGCCAAAGCATGCATGGCTTTTGTTCTGGCATAACTTTTACGCCATGCTAGAACAACACGACGCTTTGGAATAGGATCAGCAAAGCGGATATATCTGATTAAGCCCAAGGATTGACCCTCTTCAGGAATAGACGTCATTGGCATGATGCTAATCCCAATTCCACCGGCCACCATTTGGCGAATGGTTTCAAGTGAGGAACCCTCAAAACTACTGAGCTCGCTGTCATTCTGGGTCTTTTGCATATCAGGACAGATATCCAATACTTGATCTCTAAAGCAATGTCCTTGACCCAATAAAAGAGTCGTTTGAGATTTCAGTTCATCATGCTGAATCATCGACAAGGTTTCCCATGGATGTCCTTGTGGAATTGCCACCATGAAGCCCTCATCATAAAGAGGCAGTACCTCAAGACCACTTTGCGGAAATGGATCAGCCAAGATAGCAGCATCGATGTCACCTTGCTTTAAAAGCTCAAGCAATTTAACCGTAAAGTTTTCTTGAAGATACAGGGGCATTTGTGGCAATGCCTCTCGACTTCTAGCAATCAACTTAGGCAATAGATATGGCGCAATGGTGTAAATCGTTCCCAGCCTAACAGGCCCTGATAAAGGGTCTTGGCCATGTTGGGCCAAATGTTTAATGACTTGAGCTTCGTCTAAAACCTTTTGCGCCTGATGAATGATAGATTGACCTAATGATGTAATAGCTAATTCAGACCCAGACCGCTCAAAGATTTGAACGTTTAATTCATCTTCCAGTTTTTTAATGGCGACTGATAGGGTTGGCTGAGAGACAAAACATGCTTCTGCCGCACGTCCAAAGTGCCTTTCTCTAGCAACCGCCACGATATAGCGAAGTTCAGTCAGTGTCATAAGTAGAGGATATCAAGCTTTTAGATATTCAGCACGATTACCAAGCCATCTTTGCAAGTGCTTCTCAGCAATTGGAGGGTAAGACGTTAACAACTGCTTAGCCAATTGCTGTGTTTTTTCAATTAACCAAGCCTCTTTTTGTAAATCAATGAATCTCAGCATGGCTTCACCTGATTGTTTAGCACCTAGCAATTCTCCAGGGCCGCGCAAAGCCAAATCTCGCTCAGCAATGATAAAACCGTCCTGGGTTTCTTTGAGCGTCTGTAGCCGCTCTTTGGCAGCCAAAGATAACTCTGAACCATAAAGCAAGATACAAATAGATTCTGCCGAGCCTCGCCCTACGCGCCCTCTCAATTGATGTAATTGGGCATATCCAAATCTTTCAGCATGCTCAATAATCATTAATGATGCGTTGGGTACATCAACCCCCACCTCAATGACAGTGGTAGCCACCAAGATTTGAATCTTACCTTCAGCAAAATCTTGCATGATGCTATTTTTTTCAACGCCCTTTAATTTTCCATGGATCAAACCCACCGAAACATTGGGTAAAGCATTTTGTAAATAGGCATGAGTCTCAACGGCTGTTTTTAATTGCAACACCTCAGACTCTTCGATCAAAGGACAAACCCAATAGACTTGTCGACCTTTTTGCAACTCTGCTAACAATCCTTGTATTAATTCATCGCGTCGTTCATTTTTAACTAGTTTGGTCACAATAGGGCTTCTACCGGGTGGCAGTTCATCAATGATTGAGACCTCTAAATCAGCATAAAAGGTCATGGCCAAGGTTCTTGGAATCGGTGTTGCCGACATCATCAACTGATGACAATCCATCTCCACACCGTCAATTTTTTGCTGCAATTGCAATCGCTGCTTTACACCAAAGCGATGCTGCTCATCAATCACTGCAAAGCCCAGTTTGGGAAAATCAACACCCTCTTGAATCAAAGCATGTGTGCCAATTGCGAGTTGTGCTCGACCCGATGAAATCATCTCTTGGGCTTCTTTTTTTTCTTTTGCTTTCAGCGAACCAGTTAACCATGCAATTTCCACACCCAGAGGACTTAACCAATTTGATAACTTACGGTAGTGTTGCTCAGCCAAAATCTCAGTGGGTGCCATGATGGCTGCTTGATAGCCATGATCAATGCAGTGCAAAGCAGCCAAAGTAGCAACCACTGTTTTACCGCTACCAACGTCTCCTTGTAAAAGCCTGTTCATAGGATAAGGCCGGCTTAAATCTTCAAGAATCTCTTGCCAAGACTTTGCTTGGGCATTGGTTAATTGAAAGGGCAATTTTTTAAGAAATTGATCCAATATTCCTGATTGCACAGGTTGACTTTGCATCGCCACCGCCTGCCTAGCCAATCTCTTTTCTCTGGCTTGCAATAAAGATATTTGTTGGGCCAGTAACTCTTCTATTTGAACTCGTCGCCAAGCTGGGTGGGTGCGATTTTGAATGCTGTCTAGATCATCCAATTTAGAGGGTTGGTGCAAGGTTTTGAGTGCGCTCAATAATGTGGGCAATGATGTATTTAAAAAAACCTCTTTCAAAACATCCTCTGGCAAAATTTCCTGAACCAAGGCCTGCAAATCCGGGGCCTGGAAAGCTTTGTGGATGGCTTGCCGAATGATGTGCTGCCCCACCCCTGCCACAGTTGAATAAACGGGCGTGAGGGTACTCGGAAGTGGCGCAGAAGGTGGCACTGCTTTCACAGTCGGATGAACCATCTCAGGCCCATAAAATCCATCACGGATTTCTCCGCGAACTCTTAAATGTTGCCCCAGCGCCATTTGCTTTTGTTGACTAGGGTAAAAATTAAGCCATCTTAAAAATAGCTCACTCCCCTCCTCATCTCTAATGACCACCAGCAATTGTCTTCGGGGTCTAAACAAGACTTCTTGACGAACCACTGACCCTTGAACCTGAAAGGTCATACCCCCAAAAGCCCCTACAGCTTCTGCAATCGTTGATAATTTGGTTTCATCCTCATAACGAATGGGTAAATGCAAGATGCAATCCAAATTGGAATGCAATCCAAGCTTTTCTAAAGAGGTTGAACTGGCTTTTTTTGTCATTGATAGAATCTTAATATTCTCATGGTACCGCGATGCGTCTTTCAGACTTTAATTACAACCTGCCGCCTGAGTTAGTTGCTCAACATCCGCTGCCCAATAGAACAGCCAGTAGATTACTGGTATTGGGGAATTCTGGCTCAGAAGTATTGATTCAAGACCGTCAATTTACTGACTTCATTGATCTTTTGCAGCCGAACGATTTACTTGTTTTCAATGATACAAAAGTCATTCCCGCTCGTTTATTTGGGAAAAAGGAAACGGGAGGGTCAGTTGAAATTCTAATTGAGAGAATTACTGGCGAACTGACGGCAATTGCACAAATCAGAGCATCTAAAACACCCAAGGCTGGCAGCAAAATTATCCTTCATGAGCCAGATGGTGAAGCTCAAGATAAGTTGAATCATCCATTTGTCATTGAAGTATTGGGTCGACAAGATCATGCTGAAAGCCCTTTTTATGACATCAAATTTTCAAGTCCCTGTTTAGACATTCTTGATCAATATGGGCGATTACCTCTACCCCCCTACATTACGCATCAGGCGAGTAGCGAAGATTTAGAGCGTTATCAAACAGTTGTGGCGAAGAACCCTGGCGCTGTCGCCGCACCCACAGCAGGCCTTCATTTTGATGAAAAGACTCTTCAAGCAATCAGTGCCAAGGGTATTCAATACACCACGATTACTCTGCATGTTGGCGCAGGTACTTTTACTCCTGTTCGGACAGAAAATTTGGCTGAACACAAGATGCACAGCGAGTGGTTTTCCATTCCGACTGAAACTCAAAAGTTGATTCAAAAGACTCAGGCATTGGGTGGTCGCGTCATTGCTGTCGGGACCACCAGCTTGAGGGCACTCGAATCCTCTGCTGCTTTTCAGATTCAAGAGGGTGAAACTTCCCTGTTCATTACCCCTGGCTATGAATTTAAGGTAGTGAATTGCTTGATCACCAATTTCCATTTGCCGTGCTCTACTCTACTCATGTTGGTCAGTGCCTTTGCTGGGGTTGAACCTATCAAAAAAGCTTATGATCATGCCATTACACAAAAATATCGCTTTTTCAGTTACGGCGATGCCATGTTTCTTAGTCGCCCATGAAATCATTTAATTTCAAACTTCTCAAAAAAGACTCCCGCACCCATGCACGTCGCGGCGAACTAACGCTTACTCATGGCAAGGTTCAAACGCCCATCTTTATGCCGGTAGGTACCTACGGCACTGTCAAAGGAATGACGCCTAGAGACTTAGATGAAGCCAATGCACAAATCGTGCTGGGAAATACCTTTCATCTTTGGTTGCGTCCAGGTTTAGATGTCATTCAAAAACATCAAGGTCTTCATGATTTCATGGGTTGGAAAAAACCGATCCTGACCGATTCCGGAGGGTTCCAGGTATTTAGCTTGGGGGCTTTGCGAAAAATCACCGAAGAAGGCGTTGCTTTTGCATCTCCTGTGAATGGTGACAAGCTATTTATGTCCCCAGAAATTTCCATGGATATTCAAGCGGTTCTCAATAGTGACATCGCAATGCAATTTGATGAGTGCACTCCTTATGAGACCAATGGCATTCCAACCGATGAAAAAACTGCGAAAAATTCTCTAGAACTCTCTTTACGCTGGGGAGAACGCTCCATTCAGAGATTCAAAGAATTAGAGACTGGTAATGCACTATTTGGCATTGTTCAAGGAGGTATGTTTGAGCATTTAAGGGATGTTTCTTTGGCAGGGGTTGCCGAGCAGGATTTTGAAGGAATCGCGATTGGTGGCTTATCTGTTGGCGAGCCTAAGCCTGAGTTTGAAAGAATTCTGAGCCACATTGGCCCCAAACTACCTGAACACAAACCTCATTATTTAATGGGAGTAGGAACTCCGGAGGATTTAGTTTTGGGGGTCAGTCAAGGTATCGATATGTTTGACTGCGTGATGCCCACCAGAAACGCCCGCAATGGCTGGTTATTTACTCGGTTTGGTGACTTAAAACTTCGCAACGCCACCTTCAAAGACGATGTGCGCCCTTTAGATTCAACCTGTAGTTGTTATACCTGCAGAAACTTTTCGAGATCCTACTTGCACCATTTGCAAAAGGCCAATGAAATTCTTGGGGCTCAGCTCAATACCATCCACAACATTCATTACTACCTCAATTTAATGGCTGAAGTCAGACAAGCCTTGGATGAAGATCAATTCCCTGAATTTGTAAGGGAATTTCATAAAAACCGCGCTGTAGGCGTGTCAGAGACTACAGGGTAAAATCTGACTTTCTACTTGGAGGAAATAAGATGTTGATTAGTAATGCTTATGCGCAAGCTGCTGGCGCTGAATCTGGTGGTTTGATGGGCTTTTTACCGCTCATTTTGATGTTTGTGGTTCTTTACTTTGTAATGATTCGCCCACAAATGAAGCGTCAAAAAGAAGTTAGAAACATGCTCGAAGCTCTTGCTGTTGGAGATGAAGTAGTTACAGTCGGCGGTTTGATGGGTCGCGTGACAAGCCTTAAAGATCCATATGTGACTGTAGAACTGCTTCCTGGTACAGAAGTAAAAATGCAAAAAAATGCAGTGACTGCTGTATTGCCCAAAGGCACTCTCAAAGAAATCTAAGAAAGAGTTCGCATGAATCGTTACCCGCTGTGGAAATACATTGTTATCGTCATTGCCCTTCTAATTGGAGCCATCTACACGCTTCCAAATTTTTTTGGCGAAGCACCAGCTGTACAAGTCTCAGCGGGTAAGGTCACTGTCAAAATCGATGGAGCCACCCAAGAACGAGTTACAAAAATTTTAAGTAGTGCTCAGATTGAACCAAAAGGTATTCAATTTGAAAAAATCGGGGCAAACGGCACCATCAAGATTCGTCTGGACAATACAGACAATCAATTGAAGGCTAAAGACGTTTTACAAAAGGCCCTCAATCCAGACGCGAATGATCAAAGTTATGTCATCGCTCTTAATTTGATCTCAAATACACCCTCATGGCTCAGTTCCATGGGTGCCATGCCAATGTATCTTGGTCTTGATTTAAGGGGTGGTGTTCACTTTCTTTTGCAAGTTGATATGCGCGGCGCTCTTCAAAAGAAACTTGAGAGCTTGAGCACAGATGTTCGCACCCAACTTCGCGAAAAAGCAATGCGTCATTCAGGCATTGAGCGACAAGGTGATTCGATCATTGTGAAGTTTGCCAAACAAGATGAGGCAGCCAGTGCCCGATTGTTACTCAATAAAGTTTTACAAGATCTTGATTTCAATGTTGAGAAATCTACCGATGGATTTAAGTTGGTCGGCCAGTTCAAAGATTCAGCACTGAAAGCAGTTCAAGAAAATGCTGTGAAGCAAAATATCACCACACTTCATAATCGTGTGAATGAATTAGGAGTTGCTGAGCCGGTCATTCAACAACAAGGTCTAGACAGAATCATTGTTCAATTGCCTGGCGTTCAAGATACCGCCAGAGCCAAAGACATCATTGGTCGCACGGCAACTCTAGAATCACGTTTGGCTGACCCAGTAAAAACCTATCTTCTATCTGGGGAACTTCCTCCTCCAGGTGCTGACGTTTTCAAAATGGGGGATGGTCGTCAAGTAGTTTTCAAAAAGTCAGTGATTTTTAGTGGGGATCGCATCACCAGCGCATCTGCAGGCTTTGATTCAAATCAGCGCCCTGCTGTGAACATCACCTTAGATTCAGCAGGTGGTCGAGTGATGCAAGAAATCACTCGTGAAAACATTGGCAAACCGATGGGCATGATTCTTTTTGAAAAAGGTCGCGGTGAAGTTTTAACAGTTGCCACAATTCAAAGTGAATTTGGTGCCAAGTTTCAAATTACGGGTCAACCGAGTACTGACAGCGCCAACGACTTGGCACTTTTATTGCGCGCAGGTTCTTTGGCAGCCCCAATGGAGATTATTGAAGAAAGAACCATTGGACCAAGCTTGGGCGCAGATAACATTGCCAAAGGCTTTAACTCTGTGATTTATGGTTTCTGCGCCATTGCTATCTTTATGATCGCCTATTACCTGCTATTTGGCGCATTCTCAGTGATTGCTTTGGCTGTAAATTTATTCTTATTAGTGGCCATTCTTTCCATGCTTCAAGCCACCTTAACGCTTCCAGGTATTGCAGCGATGGCCCTTGCTTTAGGTATGGCGATTGACTCAAACGTTTTGATCAATGAACGTATTCGTGAAGAATTGCGTGCAGGCGCGACGCCTCAGGCAGCCATCACCACTGGCTTTGAAAAAGCTTGGGGTACGATTCTTGACTCAAACATCACAACCTTGATAGCGGGTATTGCGCTGTTGGCTTTTGGCTCCGGTCCGGTCAGAGGTTTCGCCGTAGTTCATAGTTTAGGTATCCTAACTTCCATGTTCTCAGCGGTATTTTTTGCACGTGGCGTTGTGAACTTCTGGTACGGTCGCAAGAAAAAATTGGATAAGTTGTCCATTGGCCAAGTTTGGCGCCCAACTGAATAAAAGGACACATCATGGAATTTTTTAGAATTCGTCGCGACATCCCTTTTATGCGCCATGCTTTGGTGCTCAATGCGATTTCTGCCATTACCTTCATAGCTGCTGTATTTTTTTTGGTCACCAAAGGTTTACATTTATCAGTTGAGTTCACAGGTGGCACGGTTATGGAAATCAGCTACCAACAAGCAGCACCATTGAATTCAATTCGGGCAGATTTAACCAAATTAGGTTACCAAGATGTTCAGGTACAAAACTTTGGTAGCTCAAAAGATGTTCTAATTCGTTTGCCTTTGCAAAGAGGCACTGATGGCAAAGCCGTCTCGTCATCTCAACAAAGTAATCAAGTCTTAGAAACATTGAAAGCCTCTCACGCAGACGTGACCCTTAAACGAGTGGAATTTGTAGGTCCTCAGGTGGGTAAAGAATTGGCTACGGATGGTTTGTTGGCTTTACTATTTGTGATTCTTGGCATCGTGATTTATCTTTCAATTCGTTTTGAATGGAAATTTGCCGTAGCCGGTATCCTCGCTAACTTGCATGACGTCGTGATTATTCTTGGCTTCTTCGCCTTATTTCAGTGGGAATTCTCTTTATCTGTTTTAGCGGCCGTCTTGGCTGTTCTGGGCTACTCAGTGAACGAATCGGTGGTTATTTTTGACCGTATTCGAGAAAACTTCCGTAAATATCGCAAGATGGAAGTGTCTGCTGTCATTGATAACGCCATCACCAGCACCACCAGTCGAACCATCATTACCCATGGCAGCACTCAAATGATGGTTCTAGCCATGCTTCTATTTGGTGGCCCAACGCTTTACTACTTTGCCCTTGCCCTAACAATTGGTATTTTGTTTGGTATTTATTCTTCTGTTTTTGTGGCAGCTGCTTTGGCGATGTGGTTCGGCATTAAACGCGAAGATTTAATCAGCGCTGAAGCTCAGGCACCTCAAAGTAAAGCAAAGTCAGATGATCCAAACTTTGGTGCGCAAGTTTGATTGAATACATTTAATTCAATAAAAAGCGGGCTGATTGTTGTAATCAGCCCGCTTTTTTCTTTTTAGTTTTGTCTCCTCGGATACACTCAATCCTGTCGATTGAAGCCCTCGGTTAAATCGTTACTTGCTCCAATTGTTTATTGGCTTTCTTAGACATCTTGAATTGAATCCAAGTCACAACAATGGCAAAAATCCATGGAGATGTCTTGAGAACCCAGGTATCAACATTCACCAATGTAGATTCAAATAAAGGCTCTTTCAGAATCATCTGAACAGATACAGCAAATAAAACAAATCCACCTACGAAAACTGCATTGGGCCAGCGATCAAGGATTTTTGAAACCATGCTTGAACCAAAAATCACTACTGGGATACTAATGAGCAAGCCCATGATGATGAACCACCAGTTACCATTGGCAGCAGCCGCAATCCCCAAGGCGTTATCCACCCCCATCACAGCGTCTGCAATCACAATGGTGCTAATCGCAGACCAAAATGTATCAGCTGCTTTCACTTCCTCATGATTTTCTTGGAAAGCTAATTTCCAGCCAATCCAAACCAAGGCGATACCGCCAACCAGGCGCAACCCGGGAATCATCATTAAGTAAGTGATGATGGCGACTGAAATGAATCGAATCGCAATGGCTCCGAAGGTGCCCCAGAAAATTGCTTTTTTACGTAAATGCGGTGGCAAACGATTAGCCGCCATACCAATCACCAAAGCGTTATCACCAGCCAACACCAAATCAATCAAAATAATGGCCAAAACGGCCCAAACAGCATCAATGGTCATGAATTCCATGGGAGCTCTTTCTCTTTTTTATGATTGGTCTTGCCAAGGACATCATCCCCTCATGCACCGGGCCTTAAAAGCCGTATTGACGACACACGAGACTCACGAATGTGAGCTAGCTACTCCCCAAAGGTTTTAGCGATTCTATAGAAATGCATCAAAGCAGGTTTAACCCTATTAGAAAAATGGGTTTATTGACCGAATGGGCTTAGTTAGGACTTCTGGGATTTTTGAATCGTCTGAACCACTTGCAATATTTTTTCAGTCGCTCCGGTGTGCTGATTGGCAAAATCTAAAGCATGCGCACCCATATTTTCTTTGATGGTTTGATTTGACAAAAGCAAGTCAATCGCCTTAACCAAGTCCTCAACGTCAAAGACACGAATAGCCGCATTGGCATCAATCACATCTCTACTGGCTTGTTGAAAATTAAACGTATGCTCCCCCAAAATAATTGGACGCCCCAGTGCACACGCCTCAATAAAGTTTTGTCCACCTAATGGCTGCAAACTGCCACCCATAATGACAATATCGGACAAGGCGTAATACAAACTCATCTCACCCATTGTGTCACCAAGAATAATTGAATTGCCCACAATTAAATCTGCAAAACTTTGCTCATTGGTAGACATTGAACGACGGCCGGTTTGATCAAAATTTGATTCCAATAATTGATTGACCGTTTCAAATCGTTGCGGATGTCTTGGCACGATCAATAAACGCGCATTGACTCTATTTTCCAAGCGCTCAGCCCATTGTTTCCAGGCCTGAATGATGATTTCTTCTTCACCCTCTCGAGTGCTTGCTGCACAAATGATTTGAAGATTAGATGGCAATCGTTTTTTAATTTGCAACGCATGTTCAATTTGAGTCTGATTCGCTTGAACATCAAATTTCAAATTGCCGGTGATTTGAACATTTCTCAAACCTAAAGATAAATATCGCTTGGCATCCAAATTGGTTTGAGCAAGAATTTGATGAAAAGCACCATACACAGCATTCGCAAATTGTTTAAAGCGGCTGATACGGCGAGCACTCCTCTCAGATAATCTTGCGTTCACCAAAATGATGGGCAAGGATTTTTTTTGAGCAGCCATTACCAATGTTGGCCAAACTTCTGTTTCCATAATCAAGCCCAGCTTGATTGAAAAATGACGATAAAAAGAACTGACTGCCCAAGCAATGTCATAAGGTAAGTAAGCTTGAACCAATTGACCTTTTTGAATCAATTCAGAAAATATTTGTTGGCCAGTCGCACGTCCTGTAGGTGTCATATGAGTCAAAAGAATTTGCTCGCCCCGGGCAATCAAAGACTCTATTAAAGGAGCCGCGGCACGCGTTTCCCCGACCGATACTGCATGGACCCATATTCTGGGTTGACGATCATTCACAGGCCATGAGAAGCCAAGACGTTCATTGATGTGTGCTCGATATTCTTTCTGCAAACGACTTTTCCATAAAAGCCGCAGCAATGCGATGGGTAAGGCCAAATACCAAAAGACCTGATAAAGCCCCAAGAGCAAACGAGTTGAAAAACTCATTGAGGCATTACCCAAGGATGTCATTACTTTTTAAGACGCTGAGCCAACTCAACGGCTTTACCAATGTAGCTAGCAGGAGTCATCTCCAGTAACGATTGTTTGGCTTGATCAGGAATGGCCAAGCCTTGAATAAACTCCTTGAGTCTTTCAGGGGTAATGCCTTTACCTCGAGTCAATTCTTTTAACTGCTCATAAGGATTTGGCACACCAAAACGACGCATCACTGTTTGTACTGGCTCAGCCAATACTTCCCAACAATTGTTTAGATCTTCAGCCAAACGATCTGGGTTGGTTTCTAGTTTGCCCAAACCTTTTAAGGCACTGTCGTAGGCTAAAAGACTGTGTCCTAAAGCTGTACCTAGATTGCGCAAGACGGTGGAATCTGTGAGGTCTCTTTGCCAACGAGAAACTGGTAGTTTTTCTGACAGATGTTTTAACAGAGCGTTCGCAATACCTAGGTTACCTTCCGAGTTCTCAAAGTCAATTGGATTGACTTTGTGTGGCATCGTGGACGAACCAATTTCACCCGCTTTGGTTTTTTGCTTGAAATAACCTACAGAGATATAGCCCCAAATGTCACGGTTCATGTCTAACAAAATCGTGTTGGCTCTGGCTACTGCATCAAACAACTCTGCCATGTAATCGTGCGGTTCAATTTGAATGGTGTAGGGATTGAATTCAAGGCCCAAACGCTTTTCAACCACTTCTTTTGAAAAACTCTCCCAATCCACATCTGGATAAGCTGAAAGATGCGCGTTGTAGTTACCGACAGCGCCATTCATTTTTCCCAATAATGGTACTTTTTCAATATTCTGAATGGCTCGGTGCAAACGCATGGCCACATTGGCCATTTCTTTACCCAAAGTCGTTGGTGATGCAGGTTGACCATGAGTTCTAGAGAGCATTGGAACACTGGCATTGACAACTGCTAAATGAGTCAACGCAGCATGCAACTCTCGCAACTTTGGAAGAATGACTTCCTGACGAGCCCCTTTGAGCATCAATCCATGAGACGTATTGTTAATGTCTTCAGATGTGCAAGCGAAATGAATGAATTCGCTGGCCTTTTCTAATTCAGCGTGACCAACAACTTTTTCTTTCATCCAATATTCAACTGCCTTGACATCATGGTTGGTGACAGACTCAATCTCTTTAATGCGTTGGGCGTCTTGATCTGAGAAATCAGCCACCAATTTCAATAGAACTGCCTCAGCAGCAGGGCTAAAACTTGGAAAGTCAGCCAACTTAGCCTGAGAAAGAGCAATGAGCCAATGAACCTCAACTTGAACACGCTGCTTCATAAAAGCAGCTTCAGACAACCAAGGTCTTAAAGCATCTGTTTTAGAGGCGTAGCGCCCGTCTAATGGGGATAAGGCGCTTAATGTTGAGAGTTGAGTAGTCACAGCTAAATCCTAAAATATCACCGAAAATATGATTTTAGTCCTTCTGAGACAATCCACCTAAATAGATATACTTACGTCATGAAATTAATTGGATCCTTGACTAGCCCATACGTTCGCAAAGCACGCATTGTTTTTGCGGAAAAGAAAATTGAAGTTCCCTTGATTCAAGAGAATGTTTGGAGCCAAGATACTCAAATCATGCAATCCAACCCACTTGGCAAGGTTCCTTGCTTGATCATGGATGATGGTGGAGCGATGTTTGACTCAAGAGTCATTGTTGAATATGCCGACACACTCAGCCCAGTCAATAAACTCATTCCGGTTGCCGGAAAAGAAAAGGCAGCCGTTAAAACTTGGGAGGCTTTGGCTGATGGCATATTGGATGCCTCAATTTTGGCAAGACTAGAAGCCACATGGCGCCCGGATGAACAAAAGAGTCAAGCATGGATTGATCGCCAACTTCACAAAGTGGATGTTTCTTTAAAAGCGATGTCAGCAGGTTTGGGTGAGTCTGAGTGGTGCTTTGGTAACCAAATGACTTTGGCTGACATTTCAGTCGGTTGCGCACTAGGTTATTTGCTCTTTAGATTTCCTGAAATCAAATGGCAGCAGACCTATCCGAATTTAAATAAGTTGTATCAAAAATTGATGGCGCGCCCCTCTTTTGCCAATACTGAGCCGCCGCAATAAAAATTAAATCGATGGATTGCTCATCTTTAGGGTTGAGCGTTGGTAATGATGCCGCCACCCAAACAGCGCTGACCATCATACAAAACAGCCGATTGGCCTGGCGTTACCGCCCACTGCGCTTGATCAAATTGAAGGGTCATATGATCGGCAGTTGATTCAATCAACTGACACGCTGCGTCTGTTTGACGATACCTTGTTTTAGCACTGTAAGGTCCCAGTGGCGGCAAGCCATCAAAAGTCCAACTCAGTTGCGAAGCTTGCAAGTTTGGGCTGAGTAACCACGGATGTTCATGCCCTTGAACGATGTATAAGGTATTGGTTGCCATCTCTTTTTTTGCCACAAACCAAGGGTCGCCACTTCCATCCTTGCTGCCCCCCATCCCGATTCCTTTGCGTTGACCCAAGGTATAGAAAGCCAAGCCAATGTGCTCACCCACAATCTTGCCATCCTCAGTTTTAATGGGCCCTGGCTGATTCGGCAAGTAGCGATTCAAAAAATCTCTGAAGGGTCTCTCGCCAATAAAACAAATTCCGGTTGAATCTTTTTTAGCAGCATTGGGTAAACCAATCAGCTGAGCGATTTCTCTGACAACCGTTTTGCGAATTCCTCCGAGCGGAAAAATCACTTGACTCAATTGCTGTTGGTTCAAACGGTACAGGAAATAACTTTGATCTTTGCTTTCATCAATGGCTTTTTGCAAATGCACCTCAGATCCCACGCGCGCTGTTTTTGCATAATGCCCCGTCGCAATCGCTTTTGCACCCAAGCCAATGGCATGATCTAGAAATGCTTTAAATTTAATTTCTGCATTACACAAAACATCTGGATTGGGGGTTCTTCCAGCAGAGTACTCTTTTAAAAACTCAGCAAATACGCGATCTTTATATTCTGAGGCAAAGTTAACCGCTTCAACATCAATCCCAATCAAATCAGCGACTGAAACCACATCCAACCAATCCTGCCTTGAAGAACAATATTCACTGTTGTCATCATCTTCCCAATTTTTCATGAATAGACCAACAACGTGATAGCCCTGTTGCTTTAAGATCCAAGCGGCCACCGATGAATCAACCCCACCAGACATCCCAATCACAACAGTGGCTGGAGGCAACACGGGCGCAGCCTCAAGAAAGGTTTTATCAAACTCAGGAAATTTATTAGAAATAGTCAAAACGCATTACTCTTCAAAGTTAGGATAAAGCCCTAAATAATTAAAAAAACATAAAATCAGTGCTTCAACTGATTAGAAATACCCGAAAATTAGGGTAATCTTAAACTTTTTACAATAATAGGGAGATTCCCATGCGCATTGGCGTGCCCTTAGAAACGCGGGCGAATGAAACGCGCGTTGCTGCCACCCCTGAAACAGTGAAGAAATTCATTGCTCAAGGTCACACCGTGGTAGTTCAAAGCAATGCTGGTTTGGCTAGTAGCCAACCTGACTCAGCCTATCAAGCGGTTGGAGCCACCATTGGTTCCGCCGCAGATGCTCTCAGTGCCGACTTGGTGTTGAAGGTACGAGCCCCTGAAGCCAGCGAATTGGCTCAAATGAACTCTAACGCCGTACTACTAGGCATGTTAGATCCTTTTGATAATGCCAATAATGCCGCAATGGCTGCAAAAGGCATCACAGCCTTTGCACTTGAAGCAGCGCCAAGAACTACTCGTGCTCAAAGCTTAGACGTATTGTCTTCTCAAGCGAATATCGCAGGCTATAAAGCTGTGATGGTGGCCGCCAATGAATATCAACGCTTTATGCCCATGTTGATGACTGCAGCAGGTACTGTTAAAGCCGCACGCGTATTGATTCTGGGTGCCGGCGTAGCCGGTTTGCAAGCAATTGCAACCGCCAAACGTTTAGGTGCAGTGATTGAAGCATCGGATGTGCGCCCTGCAGCCAAAGAACAAATTGAATCTTTGGGTGCTAAGTTTGTGGATGTTCCTTATGAAACCGAAGAGGAACGCGAAATCGCACAAGGCGTTGGTGGTTATGCCCGCCCAATGCCAGCCTCTTGGATGCAACGTCAAGCAGCTTTGGTTGCGGAGCGCGCCAAGCAGGCTGATATTGTGATTGCAACCGCATTGATTCCGGGTCGCAAAGCCCCCACACTATTACACGCTGAAACTGTAGAGCAAATGAAACCAGGCTCTGTGGTGATTGACTTGGCTGCCGGCAAAGGTGAAAACGGTGGCGGCAATTGCCCACTCACTGAAGCCGATCGAGTAGTCGTCAAGCACGGTGTCAAGCTAGTTGGATATACCAATTTAGCAAGCATGGTCGCTGCTGATGCCTCAGCTTTATACGCTCGCAACTTGCTTGACTTCATGAAACTCATCATTGATAAGGAGGCTAAATTAGCCATCCCAACAGATGATGACATCGTGACAGCTTGCTTGATGTGTCAAAACGGTCAAGTTCTTCGTCAAAACGCCTAAGAAGAATTACAAGGAAAAATCATGGACATGATCAGCCCAACCATATACAACCTCATCATCTTCGTTTTAGCCATTTACGTTGGCTACCACGTTGTTTGGAACGTTACTCCAGCCTTGCACACGCCTTTGATGGCTGTGACCAATGCGATTTCTGCCATCATCATTGTCGGCGCGATGCTTGCTGCCGCTCTGACAGAGGGTACTCTAGGTAAATCAATGGGAACCATCGCAGTCGCACTCGCAGCGGTGAACGTTTTCGGTGGCTTTCTAGTGACACGCCGCATGTTAGAAATGTTTAAGAAAAAAGATAAAAAAGCCAAAGGAGAAGCAGCATGAGCTTGAATCTCGTTACGCTTTTATATCTCGTCGCCTCCATTTGTTTCATTCAGGCGCTTAAGGGCTTATCTCACCCGACAACATCGATCAAAGGTAATATCTTTGGCATGACAGGTATGGCAATCGCAATTGCCACAACCGTTGGTCTTGTGATGATGTTAGCCAAAGAATCTGCTGCAGCTGGCATGGCTTATGTTCTTGCCGGCTTAGTCATTGGTGGTGGTGCTGGCGCCATCATGGCCAAACGTGTTGAAATGACTAAGATGCCTGAGTTAGTGGCATTTATGCACAGCATGATTGGTTTGGCAGCGGTTTGTATTGCTGTGGCTGCTGTGGCTGAACCTCACGCCTTTGGTATTGTGGCTGCAGGCGAGCCAATTCCACTGGGTAATCGTCTTGAGTTATTCATTGGTACATTCGTGGGCGCCATCACATTCTCAGGATCTGTGATTGCCTTCGGAAAATTATCTGGTAAATATAAGTTCCGCTTATTCCAAGGCGCCCCTGTCACCTTCCCAGGTCAACATTTATTGAATTTAATTCTTGCCATTGTGATGGTGGCTTGTGGCGTGATGTTTGCTGTTGCCCCAGGTTCAGAGCCTGCTTGGAATTATTTTGTCGTGATGACTGTCATCGCCTTCATCTTAGGCGTCTTGATCATTATTCCAATTGGTGGCGCTGATATGCCTGTGGTTGTTTCAATGTTGAACTCATACTCTGGTTGGGCTGCAGCTGGTATCGGTTTTTCATTGAATAACTCCATGTTGATTGTGGCCGGCTCTCTAGTCGGCTCATCAGGTGCCATCTTGTCTTACATCATGTGTAAGGCGATGAACCGTTCATTCTTCAATGTGATCTTAGGTGGCTTTGGTGGCGATGCAGGCGCAGGTGCGGCCGGTGGCTCACAAGAACAACGCAATGTGAAATCTGGTTCTGCTGATGATGCAGCCTTCTTGATGACCAATGCTGAAACAGTGATCATCGTTCCAGGCTATGGTCTTGCTGTTGCTCGTGCACAGCATGCTCTCAAAGAGTTAACTGAAAAACTCACTCACGCTGGCGTGACTGTGAAATATGCGATTCATCCAGTGGCTGGACGCATGCCTGGTCACATGAACGTCTTATTGGCTGAAGCGGAAGTTCCCTATGATCAAGTATTTGAAATGGAAGACATCAACAGTGAATTTGGTCAAGCTGACGTTGTCTTGATTTTGGGTGCCAATGACGTTGTTAACCCAGCCGCAAGAACTCCTGGTAGCCCAATCTTCGGTATGCCGATTTTAGAAGCCTACAAGGCGAAGACTGTGATTGTGAACAAACGTTCTATGGCTTCTGGTTATGCTGGTTTAGATAACGAGTTGTTCTACATGGACAAGACCATGATGGTCTTCGGTGATGCGAAGAAGGTCATTGAAGACATGGTCAAAGCTGTGGAGTGATAACAATACACTCACAAAGAACCGCCTTCGGGCGGTTTTTTGTTTCCATCGAAATCTTCTGTTTTATTTTTTTAAGTATGATTGACCCATGAACATTAAAAAACGTTTATCAAGGGCTCAGATCAAACGGCAGGCACTTATTAGCGCGGGTATTACTCCGAATGCATATGGGCACAAGAAAGCAACGCAGGTAATTAAAAGTAGAAAAAAGAGTCTGATGACACGTGGCCACAAACATCGTCACAGACCAACTGATTAATAGATTGAATGAGTTTTTGTGGGTTTTTTGCTTGGAACTTTCTGGCTTCCATGATCAATCAATTGTTTAACGGATGGGCAGTAAAAAAGGCGCCGAAGCGCCTTTTTTACTGAGTGGGACTCAATTACATCATACCGCCCATACCACCCATACCGCCCATACCGCCGCCCATGTCAGGCATTGCTGGAGCATCATCCTTAGGTGTCTCTACTACAGCACAGTCAGTAGTCAATAACAAGCCAGCAACAGAGGCTGCATTAACCAAAGCAGTTTTAGTTACTTTAGCTGGGTCAATCACACCCATCTCAACCATGTCACCATACTCACCAGAAGCAGCGTTGTAACCATAGTTGCCCTTACCAGCTGCAACATTGTTCACAACCACGCTAGCTTCGTCACCTGCGTTAGAAACGATGATGCGAAGTGGCTCTTCCATGGCGCGCAACACAATACTGATACCAGCATTTTGATCGGCGTTGTCACCCTTCAATGACATGATGGCTTGCTTAGCACGAACCAATGCAACACCACCGCCAGGAACGATACCTTCTTCAACAGCCGCACGTGTAGCGTGCAATGCATCGTCAACACGAGCTTTCTTTTCTTTCATTTCAACTTCGGTAGCAGCACCAACTCGAAGAACAGCAACACCGCCGGCCAACTTAGCTACACGCTCTTGAAGTTTTTCACGATCGTAGTCGCTAGTTGCTTCTTCGATCTGTGCACGGATTTGCTTCACACGTGCTTCAATGTTTTTCGCATCGCCAGCACCATCAATGATGGTTGTGTTTTCTTTACCAATTTCAACACGTTTTGCTTGACCTAGATCTTGCAACGTTGCTTTTTCTAATGTCAAACCAACTTCTTCAGCAATCACCTGACCACCCGTCAAAATTGCGATGTCTTCAAGCATGGCTTTACGACGATCACCGAATCCAGGTGCTTTTACAGCACAAGTCTTCAAGATGCCGCGAATGTTGTTCACAACCAATGTGGCTAATGCTTCACCTTCAATGTCTTCAGCAATGATCAACAATGGACGACCTGCTTTAGCTACTTGCTCCAATACTGGCAACAAGTCACGAATATTGCTGATCTTCTTGTCAAACAACAAGATAAATGGGTTCTCTAATACAGCCACTTGCTTTTCTGGGTTGCTAATAAAGTAGGGTGATAGGTAACCACGGTCAAATTGCATACCTTCAACCACATCCAACTCATCAGCCAATGATTTACCGTCTTCAACAGTAATCACACCTTCTTTACCTACTTTTTCCATGGCTTCAGCAATGCGCTCACCAATGCTGTAATCGCTGTTGGCAGAGATTGAACCCACTTGAGCGATTTCTTTAGTCGTTGTGCATGGCTTGCTGATCTTTTTGATTTCTTCGATCGCTGCAGTCACTGCTTTATCAATACCGCGCTTCAAATCCATTGGATTGTGTCCTGAAACGACGTACTTCATGCCTTCACGAACGATTGACTGAGCCAATACTGTTGCAGTAGTCGTACCGTCACCAGCGTTATCAGCTGTCTTAGAAGCAACTTCCTTGACCATCTGTGCGCCCATGTTTTGTAGCTTGTCTTTAAGCTCGATTTCCTTAGCAACTGACACACCGTCTTTGGTCACCAATGGACCACCGAATGAACGCTCTAGAACAACGTTACGACCTTTAGGTCCCAAAGTTACTTTAACTGCGTTAGCCAAAATGTTAACGCCTTCGACCATGCGCGTACGTGCGCTGTCGCTAAAAAATACATCTTTTGCTGCCATTTGAATTCCTTTCGATGTCTCTTAATAATTACTTCTGAACAACAGCCATGATGTCTTCTTCGCGCATCACGAGAAGCTCATTGCCATCAACCTTGACTGTTTGGCCTGCATATTTGCCAAACAACACGCGATCACCCACTTTGACATCCAATGGAATGACCTTACCTGATTCGTCTTTTTTACCTGTACCAACAGCCAAAATTTCACCTTGATCTGGTTTTTCAGCGGCTGTTTCAGGAATAACGATGCCTGATGCTGTTTTAGTTTCATTGTCTAAACGCTTGATGATCACGCGATCATGTAATGGGCGTAGATTCATTTTGACTCCTTCAAAAGGTTAGTAAGTATTAACTTATTAGTTAGTAAAAATAATTAATTATAATTTCCAGAAGGAGTTTTAATGAATCAAAAGATTAGAATCAAACGATTTATTAGCACTCTCTCTGGTTGAGTGCTAATTATAGGGATGCTAATTGTCCTTTTCAAGGGCTGTGCATGAAAAGAACTCAACAACTATAAGTCTTAAGCCCTCAAGAAACTTAGGGCGTATTTAAAAAATACCACCTCAAAAGGATAGAAATTTTTTAAGTAATTGATTTTATTGGATTAAATTATGAAACCAAAGTCACGCTTGTATGCCCTAGTAAAAAACTGGACCCAAAAACCAACCTGGACAGTGAAAGAAGTGGCGCAAGCACCCCTTTATCAAGTTCTATCTCATCCTGAGTCAGAACAACTAAAGGCCTGGGAAATCAATCAGTCTCTTCACTACCAACTCGTGTTGCGCGCAAATGATCAAGTAACTGAATTTGTTTTTTGCAAAAGTTCTCAAGATCAAACGATTGAAGAGGCCTCAAGACTATTGAAGGAGGGAGTTCAAGCAGTGACTTATTGGCACTATCTGGCCAAACCACATGCAATCTTACTGAGCTTTTCAAGTCAAAGCCTCACTCAGGGCAGTTTGATGAAGGAACTGGAGGAAGTATTACTTGCGTGTCATTTGCCGATTGGATTCATCTATATCGGAATTGAAGATCGACCACCCTTAACTGAAATGGCTATTTTTGATCAGGCTCTCAAACAACTAAAACGAATGGGCATCCTACTTCACTTATTAAATTTTGAAGGCAACAAAATTGACTGTGAATTACTTGCAAGGCATCAATTTACCCATATTCACCTCAAACCAGATCTGATAAGACAAGCCATACCCGGAAGTCCATGTGAAAAAAAGTTAATCGCCCTTAAAACCCTAATTAACCAACATGAAGCGATTTGTGTGGCTGGCCCTATCCGGTTAATGCATGACAAACAGGTTGCTGAGAGGCATTTGATTGAATGCTACTTTGGACCTCACATCATGCCAGCCATGACATTCAATCAAATCATGAAAGTAGGTAAAAGTAAACATCACCAATCTGCTATCAAACAACTCATTGAACAGGAAGTTAAGCAACGATGAGGAAAAAAGTTCTTTTGGTGGATGATCACCCAGCCATGATTTGGGCACTCAAAAATATGTTGAGTCAATTGGTGCATTTTGAAATTATGGGAGAGGCCACAGATGGAGAAACTTGTCTTGAAATGGCAAGACACGAAACACCCGATCTGGTCATCTTAGACATTGATATGCCTAAAGCTGATGGCTTTGATGTCATTCGACGACTCAAACTGATTTGTCCAGAAACAAGAATTTTGGTGATTTCAACATTAGAGCCAAAAATTTATGGCAACCGAGTCAGAAGTATTGGTGGTCACGGCTTTATCAATAAAACAGCAAACTCAGACATTATTTTGGCCGCTTGCCTGGCAGTTGCACAAGGCTATACTTTTTTTCATATACAAAACTTTAATCGGGCTTCAAGTGCAGCCGAGGAAGTGATTGCATCTTTCTCCCCCAGAGAATTTCAAGTCATGAAGTATTTAGCAGATGGTCATGCCAATACTGCTATTTCAGAGTTTTTACACATCAGCAATAAAACAGTCTCCACTTACAAACATCGTGTCTATAAAAAAATTGGGGTCAACAACATTGCAGATTTGATTGCATTTTGTAGAGCTAACCAAATAGTTGACGTTTAAATTGAATCTTCTAATTTATATTGCACTTGCAATGACAAGCTTGACCTGCGCTTTTTTGCTTTATAGAAATAAGCAGTGGGCCAACGCAGCCAAGCAAAATGAATTAATAGCAAAAGGATTTCAAGAATCTAAGAAAAAAGTCTTATCGACAATTAGTCATGAGATTAGAACCCCTATGAGTGCCATCTTAGGTATCCAGGAAAAAATTCTCAGAAATACTCAATTAGAACAAGCTGAGAAAGAAATTTTAGAGGGGGCGCATGCATCGGCAGAAGGAATGCTTGACGTACTGAACCAAATGCTGGACCTATCAAAAATAGGGGCAGGAAAATTTTTCCTAAAAGAGGAGGCTTGCCACCTCCAAAACTTAGTCAAACATATTTGCAAAACAGTCAGTGCTTTGGCTGAAAAAAATCAAACCACGCTGATTTGCTATACATGTCCAGACATTGCAGAAAGTCTATTATTAGATAGCACGAGATTGAGTCAAGTACTCCACAATTTAATTAATAATGCAATTAAATTTAGCTCGGGCGGCAAAGTATCCGTCACAGTCAGAGTGCTTGCCAATGATTTTTTTGCACAACTGATCCATTTTGAGATCGCCGACAATGGCTGCGGATTTCCTCAAAATCAATTGCAGCGATTACTAGAACCTTTTGAGCAATTAGATTGCCTCATGATTGAAAATGAACGCCTGAGTTCAGGATTGGGGTTAACCATCTCTGAACAATTGGTTCGCTTAATGGGAGGTCATTTAGAGATTGAATCCGCAGAAAATTTAGGCACCACAGCTCAGTTCATGCTTAGCCTCAAAAGATCAATTCGAGATCCAAAGTATCAAGAATCTTTCACCAAGACCGAACCAAAATCTCAATGGGTTGAAGAAAATAAAACAGTATTGATTGTGGATGACCATATCCCTAGCTGCATGATTACTGAATCTCAATTTAAAGAAATGGGATTTTGCGCTCATGTCAGTCACTCAGCTCATGATGCATTCAATCTAATGAAAGATGTGAACTTTGATTTATTGATCACTGATTTATGCATGCCCGAAATGAATGGTCAAGAGCTAGCAATTGCTGCCAAAAAAATATCTAAAAAAGAGATAAACATCTATGGCATCACAGCTGATGTTGACGGCCCCAAAATATTACTCAATCCAGACACGCCATTTGATTCCATCTTAATTAAACCTGCCTCCTTAAAAGATTGGCGCAGAGAGCTAAATTTAGAAAGAAATTACCTAAATACATTCAAAAACATAGACTCTGGTCAAAATGACATGATGTTGACGATTGCAAAAGAAGTTCTAAATTACCAAGAGAAAGCGTTTTCTGAATTAATGGACGTACTACACACCCAGAAATCATTTTTAAGCGAGAAAGCCTATAAAACCATGGCTCATAAACTTTCGGGAGGGGCAAAGATTTCTAATGACTCTAACTTGGCGACGCTTTGCGATCAGTTTGAAAAGAATCCACCCCATTACATGCGCCCACTTTTTGCGAACTTATGTATCGCTTTAATTCGATCCAACAGAATTCTAAGAAAAATTATCCATCCGAACTAATACGGATGTATTCATTCTTGATCTTTGGCTATATTATTTAGCCATGTCGATTTCATCATTTTCAATGTTTACGGTTGGTTTTTTATTGGTCCTAGCATCCAATACTTGGGCTTCCACAAATTTACCGCCTCATATTGAAAGTATCATCAAGAAAAGTAATATCCCCAAAGAAGCTATCTCTATTTCTGTTGATAGAGTCACAAAACAAACAGGCGCCCAGAGTTTTAATTTTCATGAGGTGATTCATTGGCAAGAAAATCAATCCATGAATCCTGCTTCAACCATGAAGCTTCTAACCAGCTTGGCTGCTATGGAAGTTCTTGGGCCTCAATATCGCTGGAAAACTGATCTATTTACCAACGGCAAGATTCAAAACGGCACCTTACAAGGAGATTTATTAATTCGGGGTAGCGGTGACCCCAAATTAATTCCCGAAGAAATTAATAAGATGCTAGCCAACCTCAAGTCCAGCGGCGTTAAAAAAATCACGGGGGATTTGATTCTAGATCGAAGCGCCTACGACTCGTCGGTTAAAGAAACCTCTTTCTCAGATGGCGAACCCTCTCGTGCCTACAACGTAGCTCCAGATGCATTGTTATTTGCATTTAATAGCTTCAGTTTTCAGTTTTTTCCAAACATCGACAATCAACTTGTCGTGATCAAACAAACACCCCGCATTGCCAATTTAAAAGTGGATAACAATCTCAGCCTGGTTGATGCACCTTGCACCAACTGGAGAGAAAATATTTCAATGGCCATTCAGATGCAAAAAAATGCTACTTGGCTAGCTAGCTTTCAAGGTGAATACCCCAGCAGTTGTGGTTCGGCTACATGGAATGTAGTTGCCAGTGATAGCGATCAATTTTTCCTGCAAAGCCTCATTGCAGCATGGGAAGACATGGGTGGCACTTGGGGTAAAAAGCCAACAATCAAAAGCGGTCAGCTGTCTGATTTATTTAGACCCGTTGTGACTCATTTTGGAGTTCCTCTTTATGAATCGGTCCGCGACATCAATAAACTCTCTAATAATGTCATGGCTAGGCAGGTTTTATTAACGATTGGTCTTGAGAAAGTTCAAGGCCCTAGCAACACGACCAATGGTACAAAAGTCGTTAAGTCATGGCTTAAAAAACATCAACTAGACATGCCTGAGTTGGTCATTGAAAATGGCTCTGGACTATCTCGCATTGAACGCATTAGCTCTAAGCATTTAAATCAAGTATTACTACTAGGCCTTAATTCTTCTGCTAGCGATTATTTTGCTGAATCACTACCTATTGCGGGCGTAGATGGAACTATGAAACATCGCTTGATTGATAAATTTAGAAAATACATTCCTAAAAAGAGTGATGTGCAACAGTTAGAAAAAAATACCGAAGGATTTCCTAACGCCATTCGCAAGTATGGAGCCTACATCAAGACTGGCTCATTAATGGATGTCAGAAGTATTTCAGGATATGTGGTCAGTAAAACTGGCCAAGTGTATGCAATTACCTCAATGATCAATCATAAAAACTCAGGCTCTGGTAGAGCCATTCATGACGCTCTGATGACATGGCTATTGGACGATGGTCCAAGCCTAAATGCCAGACCCCACTGAGGCTCTTCCCAATCGATCTCTAACTGCATCCCAACTTGAATCATTGGGCAAAGACTCAAAAAGTATTAAATCTACAGACAGCTTGTCGAGCTTGCGCAATAGCGCATACAACTCTTTAGCCAGTTTAGTTGGGTTATTAGGAATCAAAAATTCTTCAACAATCTTCTGCTGAACCGCTGGATTGATTGTCTCCCCAGAGAAGTGAACCCAAGCAATTTTTGAGAAATTTTTTAAATCCAATTGAAAACCTTGGCTCGACTGATTCAATCCATGGGATGGATATAAAAGCATCTTTGTTCTTGGAGCGTAATGGGCACTTAAGCTACCTGAAACTCTCGGTTGATCAGAACTGCTTTGAGCGGAACTGAGGTGTCTTTGAGAATTGATGTGTGAAAGTGCAGCATGAATCTGATCTTGAGAAATCGCACCCAAACGCAGCACAACAGCACCTTCACTGTCTAAGCGGGTTAAATCAACAATAGTTGACTCAATTCCAACTGCACATGGGCCTCCATCCAAAATCAATAAATCTGAATCCGGAAACTCATCTTTGACATGCTCTGCAGTTGTTGGCGAGATCCTTCCAAAGCGATTCGCCGATGGAGCAGCCAAGCCACCTCCAAATTCATTTAATAAGTGTTGAGCCAAAGGATGACTAGGGCACCTGATACCTACTGTTTCTTGCCCCCCGGTGACTTCGTTTAAAACATTTTTTGCTTTGGGCAAAATCATAGTCAAAGGACCTGGCCAAAATTTTTCTGCCAACACCAAAGCTTCGGGGGAGACATCTCTAGACCATTGCCTCAATACCGCTCCCCAATTTGACTCACTGCCTGAGCTTGGGTTCGGCATTGCCACATGCACAATCAAAGGATGGCCACTGGGCCGTCCTTTTGTGGCAAAAATTTTCTTAACTGCCTCAGAATTATTTGCGTCCGCCGCCAATCCATAGACAGTCTCAGTCGGTATAGCGACTAGATGACCTGCTTTTAATTGAAGAACAGCTTGGCGAATTTGATCATTCATGATCAACGTGCAATGTTGAGAACCTGAATAGATTTTTCACAAGCCATTTGAACTTCGTCAGACTGCCCCACGAAATTAATATGGCCCATCTTGCGACCTTTGCGAGGCTCAGATTTGCCATACAAATGAAGTTTTGCAGGTGTTAGTTTTAAAACTTCTTGCCAGGCTGGCTCAGATACTTGGCCATTCACAAACCATTCATCACCTAGCAGATTCAGCATGATGCTAGGCTTGACTAGTTCAGTGCTTCCTAACGGTAATCTAGCCATGGCTCGAACTTGTTGTTCAAATTGACTGGTAATACAAGCATTTTGTGTGTAATGCCCAGAGTTATGAGGACGTGGCGCAATCTCATTGGCAACAATTTCACCCCCGTCCAACACAAAAAACTCTACACATAAAACACCCACGTAATTAAGGCGCCGAATGATTTCTTTGGCAGCTCCAATAATTTTTTCTTCTTGCGTAGCACTCAAAGAAGGTGCTGGCACAGTCGTGGTGTGCAAGATGCCATTTTTATGAACATTCTGAGCCACCGGATAAGCCAGCACTTCATCATCATGACCACGTGCTACCAATGCAGAAACCTCAAATGCTAAATTCATTCTTTTTTCAAGAACACATACAACCTGCCCAAAACCATTCCAAGCTTGACTCAACTCGTGGGGATGATGCACAGTGACCTGCCCTTTGCCGTCATAACCCATTCGAGCAGTCTTTAAAATTCCAGGGAAGAGGCTTTCTGGAACTTTATTTAAATCAGAAACGCTTTCAATCACACAATAAGGCGCTGGCCCAATTCCCGCCTCTTTCTGCCAAGTTTTAAGAAACTCTTTTTCAGCCACACGATTCTGAGCAATCGAAACGCCTGAACTTGTTGGTGCCACATACACGCCCAAAGCCTCTAAATCATCTAAAGTTTTGGCTGGAACGTTTTCAAACTCAGTACTGACTGATTGGCAAATGGCGGCCATTTTTTTTAGAGCCACTAAATCATCGTAATTTGCCTGAATATGTTGATCGGCCACTTGCCCTGTTGGACTGTTGGGATCAGGGTCTAATACACAAACTTTGAAACCCATGGCCTGAGCTGCATGCGTGAACATACGACCCAATTGCCCTCCTCCAAGAATGCCTAAATAAGACCCAGGCAAAACAGGCTTTAATAACTTAGACATTGATTAGGAGTGCCCCGGTAAATTCATGGCACGTGCTTTTTCTGTTTGTGCTGATCTAAACGCTTCTAATTTTTTAGCCAAACTTGGGTCATTCACCGCCAAGTTTGCGATGGCGTGCAATGCAGCGTTAGCAGCACCGGCTTCACCAATGGCAAATGTTGCCACTGGAATACCTTTAGGCATTTGCACGATGGAAAGCAATGAATCTTCACCACGTAAATATTTAGAGGCGACTGGAACTCCAAAAATTGGGACAATTGTTTTTGATGCCAACATCCCAGGTAAATGAGCAGCGCCACCAGCACCAGCGATAATCGCCTTAATACCCCGTTCAAGGGCCGTTTGAGCATAGGCAAACATATCATCTGGCATGCGATGAGCAGACACTACTTTTGCTTCATAAGCCACACCAAACTCTTCTAGAATTTGAGCTGCATTTTGCATGGTCTCCCAATCAGAGTTTGACCCCATAAGAATTCCGATGACTGGCTTTTGGCTCATAAGTTTTCCTTTAAGTGTTCAATGCAACATTAAGAAGTCAGTGTTTCAAGCGCTTCACGATACTTAGCGGCTGTTTTTTCAATCACATCTTGTGGCAACTGTGGTGCAGGCGCTTTCTTATTCCAAGCCTGGCCATTCAAACGGAATGACTCCAACCAATCACGTACAAATTGTTTATCAAATGAAGGTGGGTTAGAACCCACTTGATAAGAATTTGCTGGCCAAAAACGTGATGAGTCAGCTGTTAATACCTCATCCATCAATACCAATTGATTATTTTCATCTAAGCCAAATTCAAATTTGGTATCCGCAATGATGATGCCTTTACTCGCCGCAAAAACAGAAGCCTCGTTATACAAACGAATACTGACTTGCTTAATTTGATTAGCCAAATCTACGCCAATTCTTTTTTCTACTTCAGCAAAAGAAATGTTCTCGTCGTGCTCGCCCACATCTGCTTTGGCTGCCGGAGTGAAAATTGGCTCAGGCAATTTCTGTGCATTTTTCATGCCCACAGGTAATTGAATGCCACAAATGGCGCCCGTTTCTTGATAGTCTTTCCAACCGCTGCCAGACAAATAACCACGAACCACTGCTTCAACCATAATTGGCTTAAGTCGCTTGGTCACAATGGCTCGACCTTGAACTTGGTTCACCTCATTGGCTGCCACCACAGTTGCTGGATCAATACCTGTCAAATGATTGGGAATGACATGACTTAATTTTTCAAACCAAAAATTAGCCATTTGATTGAGCACAATTCCCTTTCCAGGAATAGGCTCACCCATCACCACATCAAAAGCTGATAAACGGTCTGTTGTCACCATTAACAAGCGATCGTCACCAATTGCATAGATGTCACGTACCTTACCCTTTGAGATCAGCGGTAAAGATTGAATAGATGATTCGTAAAGAGCTTGCATGGATACCTTATTTCACTAATTGAGCTAATTGACCACTCTTGTAACGCTCAGCCATTTTGTCTAAAGGAATTGATTTGATTTTGCCAGCCTGGCCTTCACAACCAAAAGCCACATATCGAGCTTTACAAATTTCTTTAGCAGCCTCACGCGCAGGTTTTAAATAATCACGCGGATCAAACTTTCCTGGATTTTCAAATAAATAACGACGAATAGCAGCCGTCATGGCTAAGCGAATATCTGTGTCGATATTAATTTTACGAACGCCGTGTTTAATGCCCTGCTGAATTTCCTCTACAGGTACACCATAAGTTTCTTTCATATCACCACCAAACTCACGAATGACGGCCAATAACTCTTGAGGAACACTCGATGATCCATGCATCACTAAATGCGTATTAGGAATACGTTGGTTAATTTCTTTGATGCGATCAATCGCCAAAATATCACCAGTTGGCTTTTTAGTGAACTTATACGCACCATGGCTAGTGCCGATTGCGATGGCCAATGCATCGCACTGAGTTTTTTTCACAAAGTCAGCAGCTTGCTCGACATCAGTCAACAACTGCTCGCGAGTCATTGTGCCTTCGGCGCCGTGACCATCCTCTTTATCACCCATCATGGTTTCCAAAGAACCCAAGACGCCCAATTCAGCTTCAACCGTGACTCCAATTGAGTGAGCAAACTTCACCACCTCTTGAGACACAGATACGTTGTACTCATAAGAAGCCACTGACTTGCCATCATCCATGAGTGACCCGTCCATCATGACAGATGTAAAACCTGAGCGAATTGCAGCCATACAAACGGCAGGGCTTTGACCATGATCTTGATGCATCACAACAGGAATATGCGGATAAGCCTCAACAGCCGCATCGATTAAATGGCGCAAGAAAGCTTCTCCAGCGTACTTGCGAGCACCAGCAGATGCTTGCATGATGACAGGCGCATTCACTTCATCAGCGGCCGCCATGATGGCTTGAACTTGTTCAAGATTATTCACATTAAAAGCTGGCAGACCGTAAGAGTTTTCAGCAGCGTGGTCCAGTAGTTGGCGCATCGATACAAGTGCCATGGTTTCTTCCTTAAATTAAAATTTATTTCACATTCACAATTTTTAATGTATTTGTACCGCCCACTTGACCCATTGGCTCACCGACGGTTAATACAATGGTGTCACCAGAGGCGACAACGCCCAACTTCTTAATTCTGGCTTCAGCTTGTTCAAGCGCCGTGTCACGATCGTTACTGGTATCTAGATGCAATGGATGCACATTTCTATACAAGGCCATTGATCTTTGACTAGTCACTTTGGTTGTTAAGGCAAAAATGGGAACCTGAATTTTGTGTCGACTCATCCAAAGAGCTGTAGAGCCGGAGTCTGTGAGCGCAGCAATTGCTTTTACACCCAGATGGTAAGCAGTGAATAAAGCACCAAAAGCGATGGATTGGTCAATGCGCGTGAATTTCTGATCAAAGAAATCTGCATCCAAATGATGCACCTCTGTTTTTTCTGCCTCAAGGCAAATAGCCGCCATTTGCATCACTGTTTCCACTGGGTACTGGCCTGAGGCAGTCTCAGCTGACAACATCACAGCATCTGTGCCATCTAGCACCGCATTGGCCACATCGCTCACCTCAGCTCTTGTAGGCACTGGGTTCACAATCATGGACTCCATCATCTGAGTTGCTGTGATCACTACTTTATTGGCTTCTCTTGCCAAACGAATCATTTTCTTTTGCAAAGCTGGCACTGTGGCATTACCAACCTCAACAGCCAAATCACCACGCGCCACCATGATGCCGTCACTCACCTCTAAGATGCCTTCTAAAACACCTGGAAGCACAGCCTCTGCTCGCTCAATTTTGGCAATCAGTTTTGTTTTGTGACCAAACTCTTTACTCGCAGCATCGGCAAGACCACGAGCAATTTTCATATCCTCTGCGTTTTTTGGAAAACTAATCGCAATGTAATCTGCGCCTAACGCCACTGCAGTTTTTAAATCTTCTTTATCTTTATCGGTTAATGCTGGCGCAGTTAAACCACCACCTGCACGATTGATGCCTTTGTTATTGGAAAGCTCACCACCCAATTCAACGATTGTATGGATGCAAGCTCCCTGAACATCCTCAACACGAATGACCAATAAACCATCGTTGAGTAATAGCTTGTCGCCTACCTTAACGTCATTGGGAAGATTCTTGTAATCTAACCCTACTTTAGTTTGATCGCCCAAAGTACAGTTAGCGTCAAGCGTGAAACGTTCACCCGCTTTTAAAATAATTTTGTTATTTTCAAACTTGCCCACTCGAATTTTGGGCCCTTGCAAATCAGCCATGATGGCTACTTCACGACCGACAGACTTAGAAACATCTCTCACGGATTGAGCGCGCGCTTGATGATCAGCTGCCGTGCCATGAGAAAAGTTCAAACGCACCACATCCACTCCGGCCTCGATTAGCTTCTTGAGCACCTCAGTACTACTTGATGCTGGGCCTAGAGTTGCAACAATTTTGGTAGCGCGCATTATTTTTCCGCTCTTTCAGTCAAGATAGCAAAGGCTGGCAAAGTTTTACCCTCTAAGAACTCTAAGAATGCCCCACCACCAGTAGAGATGTAATCAACTTGTTTTTCAATACCGTACTTAGCAATCGCTGCTAGGGTGTCACCGCCCCCAGCAATTGAGAATGCTGGTGAGTGCGCAATGGCAGCAGCCAACATTTTGGTGCCACCACCAAATTGGTCAATTTCAAAGACTCCAATGGGGCCATTCCACACAATTGTGCCAGCATGGGCAATGATGCTGGTTAACTCGGCCGAAGTTTTAGGGCCCACATCCAAAATCATGTCATCTGGCTGAACATCGGCGGAAGACACGCGATTGGCACGCGCCAATGGTGATAACTCATTGGCAACCACGACATCCACCGGAATGGGAACACTGGCCCCTCGCTTGGCCATCAAATCAATGATGGCTTTGGCCTCACCCACCAAATCAGGCTCTGCCAAGGATCGGCCAATCGGCAAACCTGAGGCCAACATAAAAGTATTGGCAATTCCACCGCCCACAATCAACTGATCAACTTTTTCAGCCAAAGATTTAAGAATGGTCAATTTTGTGGAAACTTTTGAACCCGCAACAATCGCTACCAATGGGCGCTTGGGGTCAGTCAAGGCCTTACCAAGTGCATCTAATTCCGCAGCCATCAAAGGCCCTGCACATGCCACAGGTGCATATTTAGCCATGCCATGTGTGGTTGCTTCAGCGCGATGAGCAGTACCAAACGCATCGTTGACATAGACGTCACAAAGTTTGGCCATTTTTTGCGCCAACTCATCGTTATTCTTCTTTTCGCCTTTGTTCAAACGGCAATTTTCCAAAAGCACCAAGTCGCCAGGACTTAATTCAAAACCGCCATCAATCCAATGACTAACTAAGGGTACTTTGCGCTCCATCAATTCAGCGATTCGGTCTGCCACAGGTGCCAAGGTATCTTCAGGCTTGAATTCCCCCTCAGTGGGGCGACCTAAATGAGAGGTCACCATCACAGCAGCTCCCGCATCTAAAGCCAATTTAATCGCAGGGATTGAAGCTCTGATTCGGGTGTCTTCGGTAATTTCACCCACATCATTTTGCGGCACATTTAAATCTGCTCGAATAAAGACTCTTTTACCCTTTAATTGACCTTTTGCAGCAAGGTCTGAAAGACGATTGAACTGAAGTTTCGATGTGCCTGGCATGATGACTTTTCAACAAATGACAAGAAAATGAGATTTTACCTTTTTACAGCCCCATTGGACGGTTTTTTAGCCAGCAATCAATCCCACTAAGGCAAATGCCAACATTCCTAAAATAATGGTGAAAAACATGCTTTTAGTCATTAAAAAAGCTAAAAATGAAACTACCCCTCCCCAAAGTTGAGGGGCCATCAAAATAGAGTCTGATGAGCTTTGGTGGATAAATATTTCTGGGGCAATAATCGCTACCAAAGCAGCTGCGGGTGCGTACCTTAGGGCATTCTGAACGGTCTCAGATAATTCCATTCGACTGCCCATGAATAAGAAAAAGCTTCGAGTGATGAATGTCACGACCATCAACCCAAAAATCACAATCCAGCTATCCACTGAATTCATGAAAGCCTCCTCTTTGTCTTGATAAGACGATCAGAGGCAATGCCAACCACAATGGCAACCACCACAGCGCACACAATGCTCAATTTATAGGGCAAATCATTGGCCAAAAGCGCGACGATTAAAGCCGATAGGGCAGCTAAACGCGTGGCAAAGCCGTCTAACATTGGCAACAAAATAGCAATGAGTGCCAAAGTTCCTGCAAATCCCAATCCCCATGAATCAGGAACCACGCCGGCCACAAAAATTCCCACCAATGAACCTATTTGCCAAATAGTCCAATTAGTCAAAGCCATGCCCAAGAAAAAAGGCAAATGAGATGGATCGGCTCGGTATTGCGGATAGCGAGACATTAAAAGTGCAAAGGTCAGGTCGCCATTCATGTAACCCAAAAATGACCGCTTCCACAGCGTTCTATCCTTAAAGAAAGGTTGCAGTCCCGCGCTAAAAATCACAAACCTTAAATTCACTACAGCGGCTGTTAAAAAAATGGTCCAAAAGGGAAAATCTCCTGCCATCAAAGGCAAAGCTGCCAATTGAGCAGACCCTGCATACACCAATATAGACATGCCGATAGCTTGCCAAGTCGTCAAACTCGACTCAGCCATGGCCATTCCAGTCACCAGAGCCCATGTGAAGATTGCAAACCCAGCTTTTGACATGGTCTGACTCCCCTCAAGTAGGTATTTTTTATTCTTAGATAACCAGGTCATGAGATGGCCAATTGTTTTTTCATGTCTTTGATTATAGGTAGCACCGGATTCTTCGTCATAGCCATCTCTGCAGGGCTGTTTTACAATAGCACTTCAACCATTTTTCTCAGAATTTAGGAATACAAACCATGTCAATGGCAAATCGTGATGGCTTTATCTGGATGGACGGCAAATTAATCCCTTGGAGAGATGCCAATATCCATGTGTTAACTCATACGCTTCACTACGGCATGGGTGTTTTTGAAGGTATTCGTGCTTACAAAACAGATGCGGGTCCAGCGATTTTCCGTCTAAAAGAACATACTCGTCGCTTGTTTAATTCCGCCAAGATCTTCCAAATGAAGATGAATTACACGGAAGAGCAAATTGCTCAAGCAACGATAGATGTGGTGAAAGAAAATAAATTGGCCTCATGCTATATCCGCCCTATCGTGTGGATTGGCTCTGAGAAGTTAGGTATTTCTGCCAGAAGTAACTCCACTCATTTGGCCATCGCTGCATGGGAATGGGGTGCTTACCTAGGTGAAGACGGTTTGAATAAAGGTATTCGCGTTAAAACCTCATCATTCACAAGACATCACGTGAACGTTTCTCTTGTCAGAGCAAAAGCTTCTGGCTATTACATCAACTCTATTCTTGCCAACCAAGAGGTGACAGCGCACGGTTACGATGAAGCGCTTTTACTAGACACAGATGGCTATGTGTCTGAGGGTTCTGGTGAAAACGTTTTTATTGTCAAAAATGGCATTGTCTATACACCTGACCTGGCTTCCTGCTTAGACGGTATTACCCGTGATGCAATTTTTACAATTGCAAAAGATTTGGGCATTGAAGTAAAAGAAAAACGCATTACACGCGATGAAATGTATTGCTGTGATGAAGCATTCTTCACCGGCACAGCCGCAGAAGTGACCCCAATACGCGAACTTGACGATCGCATGATCGGCGATGGCAAACGTGGTCCAATTACAACTAAGATTCAACAAGTATTCTTTGATGCTGTTGCCGGTAAGAGCGACAAGTATCGCGACTGGTTAACTGTAGTTTGAGGATAAGATGAATCAAAAGAGTATTGTTCAAGTAGACGGCACCAAAGATCTACCTTTGCACTGCCCTAATGGTAATTCTCCTGCGTGGAGCATGCATCCTCGCGTTTTTTTGGATGTGCTTCACACAGGTCATGCCAAGTGCCCATACTGTGGCACTGAGTACGAGCTAAAACCTGGCACTAAGCCGCACGGTCATTGATATGAATCGCATCCTCATCATCGCCCCCAATTGGATTGGCGACGCGGTGATGACCGAGCCTCTCATCACAGAGCTCAAACACCAATTTCCAAATAGTTTGATTGATGTATTAGCCACCCCTTGGGTGGCATCCATCATGCGCGCAATTCCAGCCGTGCATGAAATCATCACGGCTGATTTTCAACACGGCGCCTTGCAATGGTCAGAAAGAAAATCATTGGCCAAGCTACTGGCTACAAAAAACTATGAGCGAGCCTATGTGTTACCCAATAGTTTTAAATCGGCGCTCATTCCATGGCTAGCTCAGATACCGAATCGCATCGGCTATCAAGGAGAAATGCGCTGGGGTCTCATCAATCAAGCATTTAAAAATCCATCACGCTCTCATAGACCTCCTATGTCGAGTCATTACTTTGCCTTGTCGGGTAAAAATTCATCTGAAGTACCACAACCTCATTTATCTCTGTCTGAGTCTGAACTTGAGAAGAGCCGAGTACATCTTCAACAAATACAACTCCATGACGCATTGTTTGTCATATGCCCAGGGGCAGAATATGGCCCAGCCAAACAATGGCCTACTGAGCATTTCGGTGATTTAGCCAAACAATTGATTAAACAGCATCCAAACGCCCTGGTGATTATTCTTGGTAGCAAAAAAGAATCTCCTATCGGGGATGCCATTGTGAATGCAAGCAGTCATTCAAATCGGGTTGTGAACTGGTGTGGGCAAACAAGTCTTGATCAAGCCATGGCAGTCATCGCCAATGCCCGCTCAGTCATTAGCAATGACTCAGGACTGATGCACATAGCCGCTGCGTTTAGACGCCCACAAGTAGCCATCTTTGGGTCTAGCGACCCAAGACATACGCCTCCACTATCCAATCAAGCCAAAATTCATTGGTTACATTTAGAGTGCAGTCCGTGTTTTAAAAGAACTTGCCCCTTGGGACATTTAAAATGTTTAGTAGACATTACCAGCCAAGACGTCCTAAACTCTGTGAATAGCTTAAATACCGAACCGTCTGTTAATTAACTCACTCAAAAAATACCATGCCACGTCAAGCCAGACTATTTCAAATGCCCGAGGAAGTCATTGACGCCTGGAGAGAATCATTGCATCGCAATGATTTAGATGGTTCGATTGATTTATGGATGGATGAAGACTCAATAACGTGCATCCTCCCGGGCGGCAGAAGACTCACGGGTCATGCTGAATTGCGCGAAGGTCTTAAAAAGATTTTAGAAGATCATTTCTTATGGCTAGACCCCATTCAGGTGATTGGTCATACAGGTATTGGCATTTCTTTTTTTGATTCGACTGAAGCTGTGAGATTAGAACCTGAGCAAGTAGAACCAGAATTTTTCTTGAACTTTACCTACATTTTGGTTCAAGGACCTATGGGCTGGAGAATTGCTCACATCCACGCAAGCCCTGCACAAGAGGAACATATTCAACTACCGAGTACGATTCACGGCTTTCATTAATCCCAAAAAGAAAAAATTATCTTTTTTCTTTTTGAAGTAGTTCTTGTCGGTACATCTCTTGAATCTGTCTTGCACGAGCCTCAATCTCAGATGCTTGATAAAAATCTGCGTCGCCTGCCGTCTTAGCTAAACGCATTTGCTCAATTGCGGCAATCCAGGCACCATCAGCCACATACTTTTCAGCCAAGGTGGCATGCTGCAAGGCTCTTTTGCCTGACTGCGCATAAGCTTTAGACAACAAATCCCACCAAATTGGATTTTCTGGTTGGCTCCTAGATTGTGACTTTAACCAAGCAATGGCTTGGTCATATTGACGAGTTTTTAATTGGCCTTCAATCATCAATAAATTGAACGCCCTAGAATTAGGATGTGTGGCTCTTACTTGAGACAAGTGCTTTAAGCCTTGTTCATGCTGCGACTTGGCGTACAAAATATCAATCGCAGTTGCCTCAATTGATAAGCTCGAGCGCTGAATGGGTGAACCTTGAGAGCTTAAGGTTTGAAGTAACACCCTACTTTTTTGCAAATAATTTTCGGCATCCACAATGCGCTGCTGCTTTAAACTCAACAACGCCAAACCATAATTTCCTTCTAACTGTTTAGCTGGTTCAGATTTTCTGGCCAAGCTTTCATAAAACTGCTTTAGCTCAGGATAGTTACTAGAGCTTGTTGTTTGAATCAAGCGTGCACGCGCTTTCAGTAAATAAAACTCTGTTGACGAACTCACTTTGGGTTTAGCCAACCCACGAACACGATCTTGCATGTCAGCAATACGATCAGTCGTTAGAGGGTGAGTTCTGACATAACCAGGTACACCACTTTCCATGATGCTGTTAGCGCGCTGCATTCTTTGAAAGAAGTCTGGCATACCTTGCACATCAAAACCACCCGCTTGAAGAATCTGAAATCCAATACGATCAGCTTCACGTTCCGCATCTCTGGAGTAGGACAATTGGTTTTGAATCGCCAAAGCCTGGCCACCCACTGCTAAACCTTGAGCTGCATTGGGGTTTCGACTGGCAGCAACTGCAGCCAAAACAATGGATGCCAAAGCAATCATTGAATTGGTTCCTTGCTGACCAAACATCCTAGCAATGTGTTTTTGTGTCACATGACCAATCTCATGACCCAACACGGAGGCCAACTCAGATTCTGTTTCAGCTGAAACAATTAATCCTGTGTGAACTCCAATAAAACCACCTGGCAAAGCAAACGCATTGATACTTTTATCTCTAACACCAAATAATTCAAAGTTAACAGCAAAACTTCCTCGACCTTCTAAACCAGGAACACCTTGTTTTCTGGCAGCATCCACCAACTGTTGGCCTGTGACATTTAGATAATCATAAAAAACAGGATCCTTGGAGTAATCAGGGTCTCTCCGAATTTCGCGCATGATGCGCTCACCCAACTGACGTTCATCCACGGGCGCCAAATCAGAACTCGATGAATCCCCTAAATCGGGTAATACCAATTGAGGTTGTTGGGCACGCTTACTAGGTGGAGCAAACTCCGATTGCGCCTTAGGAGTTTGCATGGTTCGATTGATATTGTCTTGAGCCAATTGATTGTTGGCTTGGGCAAACAAACAAGCAGGGTAAAAAATCAAAGCGACTGAACTGGCCAGTGCTTTTTTAGCGAATTGAGTGATTTTCAGATTCATACCCCTAATTATGGTACAAATAACGCATGAACAAACTGACTCATTTTGATGAAACCGGCCAAGCCCACATGGTTGATGTGGGCCAAAAGGCTAACACTCACCGCATCGCTACCGCTACCGGTAGCATTCAAATGCAAAAAAGCACCTTTGATATGGTCATGTCAGGCACGCATAAAAAAGGGGATGTGATTGGTATCGCCCGTATTGCGGCCATTCAAGCCACCAAAAAGAGTCCTGATTTAATTCCTTTATGTCACCCCATTGCATTGACTAGGGTCGCTGTTGAATTCACCTCTGATGAATCTCAATCTACAATTCATTGCACAGTCACGACCGAGAACATTGGTCAAACCGGTGTTGAAATCGAAGCCTTAACGGGTGTTCAAATTGGTTTACTTACCATCTACGACATGTGCAAAGCAGTAGACCGCGGCATGGTCATCAAAGAAGTGAAGCTGCTTGAGAAAAGTGGTGGCAAGTCTGGTACTTGGAAAGCAAAGTAATAACACCGCGAGGTCTTTTCTTAAAAAGGCGAAGTAATCTTCGCCTTTTTAATTCATTCCTTATTTGCAATCACTAGGTTGTAGTTTTGCAGGCAAAGTTGTTGCAGGTGACTTGCATGACCAAATACCTGCCCATGGTTGCTCACCCTTCACACTCAAATCCAAAGCTGTGACAGCATCACTGCCAGCATTGTTGACTGGCACAATGCTCAAAGTGTTAGCACCCTCAGGCGCTACGCTTGATTGATAAGTGATTAAAATAGCACCTGATTTTTCAATCTTGATTTCTTTGACGCTATTTGTTGTCGTACTCTTAAAAGTCTCTTCAGTTGCTGCCTGCATATCAGCAGCACCCTTACTTGAATAGACCTCAGTGACCGCCAGTTTGGCACCTGCAGCCAAACTCAAACCTTCAGTGATGCGAGTTTTAGCAATGTAATCTTGATACTTAGGTACAGCAATGGCCGCCAAAATACCAATAATGGCAATCACTACCATCAACTCAATTAAGGTAAACCCGTTTTTTTGTTTCACTGCAATCATTTCTTTATTGTTCATACATTCAATCCTTTGTTAATGGGATCATCATCGTCTCAAATGATACCCATCAACAAAGACTACATCTCTGTCAGAAAGATCTGATTTTGAGTTACATCAAAAGATTAGAAAAAAATTATGCTTCCTTCTTCTTTTTCTTTCTCTTCATAATCTCACCATAGACCATCACGCCTAAAGCACAGACTACCCCTGAAATCGTTGCGTAATTTTCAATTCCTGATCCAAATTGTTTGATCAAGCCCGGATCAGAGAAAATCATTCCGCCAGCAATCCACCCCAATAGACCGGCGCCTAAAGTCACGATCCATGGGAAGCGATCAATTAAATAGAGAACGATCTGGCTACCACCCACAATCAATGGAATTGAAACCAATAAACCAAACACAATATAGCCAAATTGATGATGCGCCGCATCGACTTGACCTGCCGCCCCTGCAATTGCAATGACGTTATCCACACTCATAGCAATGTCAGCCACGATGATGGTTTTAACAGCCGCCCATAATTTATCGGAGGCCTCCAACTCGTGCCCATCCTCGTCCTCAGACTGAACCATGAGTTTGTAACCAATCCATAAAAGCAAGATGCCGCCTGTGAATTTAAGGAAAGGAATTTGCAATAAAGTAACAGCGAATGCGACCAACGCCACACGCAAAATAATCGCACCGGCAGTACCCCACATGATGCCTTTACGTCGTTGGTTAGGGTGCAAGTTGCGACATGCCAAAGCAATCACAACGGCATTGTCACCGCCCAACAAAATGTCAATCATGATGATTTGAGCAATAACAGCCCAATCAATGGTGGCTAGGAATTCCATGTCGTCCTCTTTTTTAAGTTTTATGGTTTGTTCTATGAAGCAAAAACGGGAGCCAGGCTCCCGTCTTTGATGCCATTCATGACAATATTACAACAATGCTTTGAGTAATTTGCCCATTTCTGATGGATTACGTGTCACTGTAAAGCCACACTCTTCCATAATGGCCAATTTCGCATCAGCCGTATCAGCACCACCTGAAATCAAGGCACCTGCGTGACCCATGCGTTTACCTGCTGGAGCTGTTACGCCAGCAATGAAACCAACCACTGGTTTTTTCATATTTGCTTTACACCAACGAGCGGCTTCAGCTTCATCTGGACCACCGATTTCACCAATCATAATGACTGCATCAGTATCTGGATCGTCATTGAATGCTTTCATCACGTCAATGTGCTTTAGACCATTGATTGGGTCACCACCAATACCAACCGCTGAAGACTGGCCAAGACCGATTTCAGTCAATTGAGCAACCGCTTCATAAGTCAAAGTACCAGAACGACTGACCACGCCAATGCGTCCTTTACGGTGAATATGACCTGGCATGATGCCAATCTTGATTTCGTCTGGCGTAATCAACCCTGGGCAGTTAGGGCCAAGTAACAAAGTTTTCTTGCCACCTTTGGCTTCTTTAGCAGCCATTTTGTTACGAACTTCTAACATGTCACGAACTGGAATGCCTTCAGTGATACAGATTGCTAAATCTAAGTCTGCCTCGACTGCTTCCCAAATTGCGGCTGCGGCACCTGCAGGTGGCACATAGATCACAGAAACTGTGGCACCTGTTTCTGCAGCAGCTTCTTTCACTGATGCATAAATAGGAATATCAAAAATTTTCTCGCCAGCTTTTTTAGGGTTCACGCCAGCAACAAAGCACTCTTTGCCGTTTGCGTATTCTTGACACTTTTCAGTGTGGAACTGACCTGTTTTACCAGTGATACCTTGAGTAATAACTCGTGTGTTTTTATTAATAAGAATAGACATTTAGATTCCTTTCGTGGCCGGGGGCTTATTTAACCGCTGCAACAGCTTTAGTTGCTGCTTCAGCCATCGTGTCTGCACTAATAATTGGCAGGCCAGATTCAGCCAACATTTTCTTACCAAGCTCTTCGTTGGTACCCTTCATACGCACCACCAAAGGCACGCTCAAGTTCACCGCTTTACAAGCCGTGATCACACCATCAGCAATCACATCACACTTCATGATGCCACCGAAGATGTTGACCAAAATAGCTTTAACGTCTTTGTTTTTCAACATGATCTTGAATGCTTCAGTCACTTTTTCGGCTGTCGCACCACCACCTACGTCTAAGAAGTTTGCTGGCTCACCACCAAACAGCTTAATGGTATCCATGGTTGCCATCGCCAAACCTGCACCGTTCACTAAACAACCAATGTTGCCATCTAGAGAGATATAAGCCAAGTCGAATTTAGAAGCCTCTACTTCAGCTGGATCTTCCTCATCTAAATCGCGGTAAGCCACGATTTCTGGATGACGGAACAACGCATTAGAGTCAAAGTTAAACTTAGCATCCAAGGCTTTGATATTGCCGTTGCCTTCAAGAATCAATGGGTTAATTTCAACCAAAGAAGCATCTGTATCCATATACACTTTGTATAGGTTTTGAAGAACTTGTTTGGCTTGTGCCTGTGATGCTTCTGGCACACCAATACCTTGAGCCAACTTGGTTGCATCCGCATCTGTCAAACCAACGAGCGGGTTTACAAATGCTTTGATAATTTTTTCTGGAGTTTTTGCGGCTACTTCTTCAATATCCATACCGCCTTCACTTGAAGCCATCACCACGACTGATTGAGTTGCACGGTCAGTCAAAATACCCACGTAATATTCTTTTTTAATATCAGCACCGTCTTCAACGAGCAAACGACGGACTTTTTGTCCCTCAGGACCGGTTTGGTGAGTCTTTAACTGCATGCCCATGATTTGGCTTGCATAGGTTTTGACTTCATCAAGACTTTTGGCAACCTTAACGCCACCACCCTTACCACGACCACCTGCATGAATTTGCGCTTTAACAACCCACACTGGGCCGCCTAATTTTTTTGCAGCTTCTACTGCTTCATCGACGCTTAAAGCCGAAATACCATTAGGTACTGGTACATTGAATTGACGCAAGATTTCCTTGCCTTGGTACTCGTGGATCTTCATTAAGGCTCCCTATTGAATAGTCTGAAAATACTAATATTTTTAGCTTACTTAACTCTGTCTATTTAGCTTTTTTACTAACTAATCTTTCTATTATCGCTTTTTCGAGAATTAAGACTCTTTTTTTGGCATTTCTATAGGTTTTATAGGTGCCCCAAACCAGGCTGGATGGTACTGTTTAACGGTTTCTCCATCGGTTCTGAGGATTTGGCAACGATTGAGTTGAAATGGCATTTTTCCGGTTCCTTGGTCAGTCACCTTGAAAACTTCCCCTGCAAATGCCTGAATCGCAGCAGTTGGGATTACTGTGCACAGCTCTGTCATGTGTGAACAACCTAAAACACCCCCCAGGCGCTCTTTGACCCCAGCCCTAAATCCATCGGCCAAATTGAGGCCAATGAGCTTTTTGTAATCTGGCTCAATTTTTTGACAGTTTTGGTTATACGGTGCCGCTTTCGTCTGCGCGCTGGCATCCACAATATTGAGCTGTATATCAATCGTGACAGTCAAAACCATGTGATGAATCGGCTCGCCCTTAGCTTTGATGCCCGATGCCAAATGAAAATCTTTTTCTTTTAAATCAATCAGCGTTGCCTCAACATCCCATAAACCGTCATCGCGACGATAAGCCTGTGTTTTTATATCTCTAGTGTGAATGAGGGTTCTGGAAGAGGCTAAAGTCATGCTTCAAGTCTACACCAAGCCAATTATTCTGGCTGATCATCATTAGGGCTGTATCGCCCAGTCACAATTCGGCTGACAATCTCCAATGGAAATCCTTTTGAAACCAAATAACGCATCTGCTTGCTACGCTCTTTGGGATCCTTGGTGACCCCTTCTGTGAATTTTCTTTGCCATAAATCCCAGGCGCGATTGGCATCAGAATGTTTGAGGTTTTCTCTTAATTCCGACAAAGAGGGGCCGTTGATGCCTTGCTGTTTTAATTCTTCGACGATTTTTAAACTGCCATAACGTTCAGACTTTCGTCGCACCAATCCTTCGGCATATCGCTGATCTGAAAGCCAAGATTGATGGACCAATTTTTCAATCAACTCGTCTAATTCATTTTCCGATTCTGCATATGGCAAGAGCTTCTTGCGAAGCTCTTGGCGACTGTGCTCTCTTCTGGACAAATATCGAAGAGCTCGCCCCATCAAACTAGGGGCTTGCTGTTTAGGCATCCGCTTCTTCTTTAGGAGAAATGACTGAACCCATATTAACACCGAGTTTTTCACGAATCTTCGCTTCAATCTCTTTAGCGATTTCAGGATTTTCTTTTAAGAATTCGCGCGCATTGTCCTTGCCCTGACCTACACGCTCGCCGTTATAGCTATACCAAGCACCTGATTTTTCAACGATGTCGCACTCAACGCCCAAGTCAATCACTTCACCCTGTCTTGAGATACCCTCGCCGTACATGATGTCAAAGATAGCCTCCCTAAACGGAGGTGAAACTTTATTTTTCACCACTTTGACTCGAGTTTCATTTCCGACAATTTCATCGCCCTTTTTAATGCTGCCAATACGGC
>JACCEB010827738.1_pt1 | contig 42869 bp, 39 predicted proteins | sample 7454761 | NCBI WGS metagenome assembly JACCEB01 (sample SAMN15323454, study PRJNA562643) | freshwater metagenome | isolation source: river surface water | place: USA:Blue River Watershed | collected 2017-08-18
AGAATAATGCGTACCAAGGCGAACCTGAAGAAACCGTACTACGGACGCTCATCATGGCCTCTCATTCCGATTAGTCTGCACAAGACACGAGGTGTGGCATTCACAGCCTTTCTATACGGCTTTTGTACCCTCATATCGCCCTCCTGCTTTGTAGTGTCGTTGCTCACTCCTGAGCCAGCAGGGTAGTCACATAGTTCAGCGCCTCACGCGCACTGTGATTGTCATAGTGGTACTCATCCACTAGTCGTTTCTCCACGATAGAGATTTTTTGGCGGACTTCGTCATCGGGCCGGCTACTCGAGCTCACTAGCCGGAGCACATCACGCCGCTGCTCAAAAAGATACTGCTGGACGGCATCGTGCAGCTGAGCATGGCTATCGAGTGTGAATTTCTCACCGCGCTTGTAGGCACCCATCGCCTTGCGTACCACTTCCTGCCGAAAGGATTGTTTTCCGGAATCAGAGATATGAATTTTTTCCTCTACCGTTCGAAGAAAACGCTCATCCGGTCGCCGCTCTTCATTGGTGATTGGATCACGGATCTGTCGGTTATCCAGTGTCGCCTCGACTTCGTCGAGGTACTTGTCTAATAAATCTTGAGCTTCCTGTTCAAACGATACAAAAAGAGCTTTGTGAACATCTTCCTTGACCCAACGGTTATAGAAATATTTACGCGCAAGTACGAGGTAATCAATCCATCGTCGCTTTTTCTTTGGGTCGATACGCGCATCATTCTCGATCCCATCCTTCAGAGCCAGAAGAATATCCATTGTTGTCAGGCTGTGCGAATCTGACTGAATAATCGCGTTGGATAAGGCATTGATCACGAAGCGAGGCGATACCCCGCCTAGTCCTTCCTCAGGCGTTTTATGTCGGACACGTTCGGCATCGGATCGGCTGATACCTTCGATATCTTCGCCGGCAAAAATACGTACTCTCTTGGCTAGTTCCTGATCCTTTTCTTCCGCTTCGTGCAGCCGCGTGAGAATGGCAAACACTGCAGCCGCATGCAGCACATGCGGATCCAGATGCACTTCGCGGAAGGCCGGTGCGGCTGAGGAGATGAGCTTTTTATAAATTCTGGCCTCATCTCTGAAATTGAGCGTGTAAGGAACCTGAATGATCACCATCCGGTCGAGCAGCGCCTCATTTTCACTTTCTTGCAGAAATTTGCGGAATTCAGCCAGATTGGTATGCGCCAGAATGGTCTCGTCCAGATAGATCAGCGGGAAGCGGGAAACTTTGACATTTTTCTCCTGCGTCAGCGTCAGCAACAGATACAAGAATTCTCGCTTGACCTTCAGTATTTCTATCATCTCCAATATGCCCCGGCTGGCGGCGTAGACCGCGCCTGACCACGACCAGGCTCGCGGGTCGCCTTCGTCGCCATACTCAGCCACCTTGGATAGATCGACCGAGCCCACCAGATCGGCCAGGTCTGCGGTGGTTGGATCATGCGGAGCATAGGTACCAATACCACTGCGACCCGCCTCCGATATGAAAATGCGCTCAACCGGCATCTGCAAAAAATCGCCTTTGAACTGATGTTCTAGACGCAGGCGGCAATGGGGGCAGGCTTCGCCATGGATGTCTACCCCATAGGTCTCGCGAAAATTGGGACGCAAGCTATGCGGTATCAGATGCAGTGGCGACTCATGTACGGGGCAACCTTGTATGCCATACAGCGCACCAGCATCGGTATAGCTGTATTCTTCCAGTCCCCGCTTGAGCAGAATGACCAGGGTCGACTTGCCACCTGAGGGTGGCCCCAGTAACAGCAGCAACCGACGGCCGACCTCCGATCCGGCAGCGGCAGCCTTGAAATAATCAACCACGCGTTCTATTGCCTCATCCATCCCGAACAACTCTTCAGAGAAGAGGCGGGTACGCCACTGTCCCTCTGCATTCTCGCGCCGAGTCCAGCGGATCATGTCCCAGATGTATTGATGAGAACTGCGCACTATCCCCTTGGGATCGGCAGGAAGTACGTCCGATAGAAAAGACGACAGGGGTCCGGCCCAGTGCGATGCCTTGTGATCGCGGGTAAATGCTTCCAGGCTGCGCAGGAAATGTTCCTGCTGATTTTCATTCACTTGATCATTATCTTCAGCCATGCTCCCCCCTGTGTCATTGACCGATGCATAGAGGTGGACAGTGCAACAGTAGCTGGGGTTCGCGCCGCATGACAAACTTTCAATAGAAAGCATGCACTGATGCCATGGTGCAATAGTTGCACTCAATAAATCTTCCGTGCGTCAAGCTGCCATGAGAAAGTCACGACCATGCCCGTTTGCGCCGGTGAGGTTTTTTCAAAAAAAATGGTCATAGCGAAGCCATTTTTTTTGCGATTCAATAAAAAAAGGAACTGTTCGTTGCTTGGATTTACATAGCTCCTAGAACCAGAAAAGGTCAGTTGATCGAAAGGAGTGAGCATGGCCAGGAGTTTGGAGAGGATTCAGATCATGATGGAAGAAATCGGGCCCAATATGCCCGATATTGAAGCCGTCATTCAAAGCGAAGAAAAAAACTGGGCCATTCAATTCGAAGATCAGTCCATTGTGATGCTCGAGTGGGCAGATCGGCCTGATCGGGTGGTGCTTTCTGCGATGTTGGGCACACCTTCTGAAAAAATGCAGCTCTCTGTGTATGAAACTTTGCTCTGCTACAACCTTTTATGGAAAGATACTGGCGGTGTGAAAATGGCGCTGGCCGGACCCGGCGGAGACTTGATACTACTGTACGAATTGCATGCCTCAGAGCTTAACCTGAATGAGCTTCAGACGGTATTGTCGAATTTCGCCAGCATTGCACAGGTCTGGAGCGTTTACGTCATGGGAGACAGCGAGCAACCCGCGGGCCATATTCCGGGTCCCATGGATATGCTGCATCTGGGTGCTTGAGTCGTAACTCTCGCAAATCGACAGGAGAAATCATGAATCTTGGTTCATTAGGAAATACCTCTTCGTTACCCCAAGTGAGTAGCGAATCAGCTGTAAAAAAATCGCAGAGCAATGGCAGCGGTGCTATCCGCATCGTGTATGGTGACGAGAGCAAAATGACCGTGCTGACTGCGCATGTCAATCGGATGGCAGGTTTTTATGCTGCGGTAAAGCCCATGATAGATAGTGCAAAAGGTGGCGACCACTGATCTTTTTCTGCATACGATGCTAAAACCAGTGACTTGCCAGACCAATGAGCCAATCCGATTTCACCGAGACATCCAATGACAAGCATAGAAAAAATCCAGCAGTTACTTCAGGAGCTAGGTCCCAACACGCCCGATATCGATGCCGTGGTTCAGACGGAAGAGCCTAGCTGGGCAGTACAGTTTTCAGATGAAACCATCGTCATCATCGAGCCCGCCGAGGATCCCGGTCGCATGGTTCTGTCTTCCGAACTGGGAAGTGCCAGCGACAGACTACAGCTGCCTATCTACGAGACCCTGCTTTGCTACAACCTGCTGTGGCGTGATACCGGCGGCGTAAAAATCGGCCTGGCCGGACCGAAGGGAGAGCTCATCATCAGCACAGAAATCTGTCTTGATGGATTACTGCTGGCGAGCTTGCAACAAGGACTCGCAGACTTTGCAAATATTTCCCGCTCATGGAAAAGCTATGTCGCTAGTGCCGATAGTCAGGCTGCGCCGCCTTTACCGGGCATGGGGGCAGATACTTTGCAATTTCATGCCTAGGGGACGTTGAATAAATCCACGTTTCATGGCGAGCCCGCTAACGGTTCGACGCGGGACCGTGTAAAATCGAGGGCTTGTCGCAACTAACCTAGCTGAAAGCGCTATTCAATCAATACTTCCCAGGCAGCAATTCTCACATCTCAAAAATTACTGTATATTTGTACAGTAATTTCGTTAGCCGAACAAATTCCATAAAAGCAACACGATACCATGTCCGACTCCGTACTTGCGGTGCCGGCAGCCTCGTCATCTCTGCCTTCCAGCTTGGCCGGCCTTGTCTGGCGGGGCGGCGCGATGGCCTCGGGCTGCGCAGGCGCGACCTCTAGCGGCTATCCGCAGCTGGATGAGCTGCTGCCCGGTGGCGGCTGGCCGCGTCGCGGGCTGATTGAATTGCTGTTGCAGCAGAACGGCATTGGCGAAATGCGCTTGTTGCTGCCGGCCTTGCAACGTTTTTCAGGTCAGCGTATTGCCTTGCTTCAGCCTCCGCACCTGCCACAACTGTCGGGTTTGCGTGCGCGAGGATTGCTGCCTGAACGCATGCTGTGGATACGCGCTTCGTGTTTATCCGATGTGCTGTGGAGCGCAGAGCAGGTGCTGCGTAATGGCAGCTGCGGGGCATTATTGCTATGGCAGGGCGCCATGCGCGCGGAAGCACTGCGCCGCTTGCAGATGGCTGCGCAGGCATCGGACATGCTGTGCTGGGTGCTGCGCCCACTGGCAATGGCCGATGCGCCATCACCCGCGCCGCTGCGGCTTGCGCTGCGTCCTCATCCGGAAGGTTTGCGCGTCGATGTGCTCAAGCGTCGCGGTCCTTCGTGTACTGCGCCACTGCTGCTGCAGTGGCCGCGTCTTTCTTCTCGTAGAGAGTCTGGCAATGCGCTCAATGCGTTCATGGATCGCCGTCTGGCTGCCGCAGCTGCCGCTGCAGGCGCTGCGCCCGCGCTGGTGTGAGCCATTGGCTATAGCCATCACCGAGGCTTCGCAGGTGGTGTCGCTTACGCCGCTGGCCAGTGCGCAGGGAATACGCATCGGCATGCGTCAGGCCAGCGCGATGACGATTGCTCCAGAAGTTCTTCTGTTGCCGCGTGCACCGGATCGCGAAAAGGAAGCGCTCGATGCCGTGGCGTTGGCCTTGCTGCAGTACACACCGGAACTCGCACTGGCAGAGGAAGCGACGCTGCTGATGGACGTCAGCGCCAGCTTGTCGGCATTTGGCGGGCGCCTGCGTCTATGCCGCCGCGTGCGTGACAGCGTTCATGCGCTGGGGTTTTCAGTCAGGCTGGGCATGGCGCCGACGGCACAGGCGGCATGGTTGTTCGCGCATCACCGCAGTCACCGCAGTCACCGCAGTCGCGTCGTGCAGCAGCACACCATGAAGCGCCTGCTGGACAGGATGCCTTTCCACATACTACCTGGTGCGTGCATGCATGCCTCATGGCTAGAAGAACTGGGTTGCCGCACGCTGGCAGATGTACGCCGCCTGCCTCGCGCCGGTTTACGCCGACGCACCGACGCAATCCTGATCGACAGTCTCGACCGTGCATATGGCGAAGCCCCCGAACTATTCGAATGGATCATTGCGCCCAAGACCTTCAGCGCATCGCTGGAGCTGCCGTATCGTATCGAACAAGCTGCGCAGCTGTTGTCAGCTACGCAGCGATTAGTCCTGCAGATGACCGGATGGCTGGCGGCGCAGCAGCAGGCTGTGGCGTCATGTCATCTCGCGATTGCACATGAAAGAGAGCGCCCCGGTCGGAACCAACGCGAGCCCAGTGCCATCCACATCACGCTGGCCGAACCCGCATGGGAAGCGCCACATCTGCTGCGGCTATTCAAAGAACGCCTCGACCGATTGACGCTGCCTTCCCCAGCAATTGGATTGTCACTGACAGCGACGCAGCTGGCCGACCGTGCAACTCCCAGCGATCAGCTGTTTCCCGAACCGGGCGGCACACCCGAAGACTACACACGTCTTCTCGAACTGCTGGTCGCTCGGCTCGGGCCCGATGCGGTGCAGCTGCCTTGCCTGCATGAAGATCATCGGCCTGAAGTTGCCAATCAGTGGCAGCGTGCGATCGATGTAAAGTCTAGACCGCGCGAGATCGCAGAAGATAGCTTTGCCGAGCGCCCGTTCTGGCTACTGGAAGAACCGCTGGCGTTGCGCATGCAGGGCGATCATCCCTTTTATGGCTCGCCGCTCAGGCTCCTCCTGGGTCCGGAGCGGATCGAAACCGGCTGGTGGGATGAGCAATTGGTGATGCGCGATTACTTCGTGGCACAAGGCGGAGAGGGTGCCTGCTACTGGATCTATCGCGAGCGTGATGCGGGCAGCGCGCGCTGGTATCTGCACGGTCTGTTTGCGTAAGCAGCGATCATGTTTGCCACCCGCGGTCTGCCCGCTTATGCCGAGCTTCAGTGCGTCTCGAATTTCAGTTTCCTGTATGGCGCCTCACATCCTGAAGAACTGGTCGCGCGCGCCGCTGTGCTGGATTATGGTGCGATCGCAATTGCCGATGAATGCTCGGTAGCAGGCGTGGTACGCGCGCATACCGAGGCAAAGCGGCAGGGCATTCTGCTGATCGTTGGCAGCCAGTTCCGCGTTCATCATGATGGCAGTGATCTGCGACTCATTGCGCTCGCAATGAACCGTAACGGCTATGGCAATCTGTGTGAGCTGATCACGCTGGGCAGGGGGCGCGCAGAGAAAGGCCGCTATCGGCTATCGCAAGAAGATTTTTCTGATCCGACGGCCGGGCATGAGCATCTGCGCGGCTTGCCCGATTGCCTGCTACTGCTGGCACCGGATTATGGCGTCGATATGCCGACATTGCATCGGCAAGCCGCATGGATGACAGCCGTGTTTGGCGAGCGCGCGCGCATCGCACTGACCCTGCTGCATCGTGGGCAGGATGAGCAGCACAAGGCCCGCGTATTTCAGGCGGCTGCGCTAAACGGCTTGCGCATCGCCGCCACCGGCGATGTGTGCATGCATCTGCGCTCACGCAAGCGCTTGCAAGATGTATTGACAGCGATCCGTGCCGGGAAGCCGGTGGCTGAATGCGGAAAGCGCTTGTTCCCGAATGCCGAGCAGCATCTGCGTTCGCGCTTGCGATTGGCGAACTTATACCCGGAGGAGGCACTCGCCGAGACCATGGCGATCGCCAGGCTGTGCAACTTCTCGCTGGACAGCCTGCGCTATGAGTATCCTGATGAACTGGTGCCCGAAGGGCATACACCTTCCAGTTATCTGCGTGAGCAAGCCTGGATGGGTGCGCACCGTCGCTTCCCGAAAGGTATACCCGCACCAGTGCAGCAGCAAATCGAACACGAGCTGACACTGATCGCGGAAATGGCCTATGAACCTTACTTCCTCACGGTGTATGACATTGTTTCTTTCGCCCGCAGCCGGCATATTCTGTGCCAAGGCAGGGGGTCAGCGGCGAATTCTGCAGTCTGCTATTGCCTGGGCATTACCGAGGTCGACCCGGCACGCGGCAATCTGCTGTTCGAGCGCTTCATCTCCAAAGAACGCAATGAGCCCCCTGACATTGATGTCGATTTCGAGCACCAGCGGCGCGAAGAAGTCATTCAGTATATCTATGAAAAATACGGCCGGCATCGCGCGGCGCTGACGGGTGTCGTCATTACTTACCGACCACGCAGCGCAATGCGAGATACGGGCAAGACGCTGGGTATTGATCTCGGGCTCATTGACCGGCTGGCTAAATCCCATCGCTGGTGGGATAGCCGCGAGGCATTGGGAGAGCGTTTCAGCGAAGCTGGACTAGATCCCGAATCACCCTTGTCAAAGCAGTGGCAAGAACTAGCGAAAGTGCTGATCGGCTTTCCCCGGCATTTATCTCAGCATCCCGGCGGCTTTGTCATCGCGCGCGACAACTTATCGCGGCTGGTACCGATAGAGAAAGCGGCGATGGAAGGGCGCAGCGTCGTTCAGTGGGACAAAGACGATCTGGATGCGCTGGGCCTGCTGAAGGTTGACATACTCGCGCTAGGCATGCTCTCGGCCATACGTCGCGCGCTGGACATGATTTCCGAGCAGCGGGGCGAGGTATTCACCCTGTCCGACATACCCGCTGAAGATGCAGCGACTTACAACATGATCAGCCGCGCCGATACGATAGGCGTATTTCAGATCGAGAGCCGCGCGCAGATGAGCATGCTGCCACGCTTGAGACCGCGTACTTTCTATGATCTCGTGATTGAAGTGGCGATCATTCGCCCCGGTCCCATACAAGGTGGAATGATCCATCCTTATCTGCGGCGCCGGCAAGGTCTGGAGCCGATCGTCTACCCCAGCGCCGATATGGAATCCGCTCTGTCGCGCACGCTGGGCGTTCCTATCTTTCAAGAGCAGGTGATGCAGATTGCCATGCTCGCGGCGGGCTTCACGGCAGGTGAAGCGGATCAGTTACGGCGTGCGATGGCGGCGTGGAAGCGCAAAGGCGGACTGGAAAAATTTCATGACAAACTTATCCACGGCATGCGCGAGCGCGGCTACACGCGCGAGTTTGCTGAAGCGATCTATGCGCAGATACAGGGCTTTGCCGAATATGGTTTCCCTGAAAGCCATGCCGCCAGCTTTGCCTTGCTAGCATATGCCAGCGCCTGGCTGAAATGCCATCAACCGGCTGCTTTTCTGGCGGCGCTGCTCAATAGCCAGCCGATGGGCTTTTATTCACCTTCGCAGCTGGTACAGGACGCGCGCCGGCATGGGGTAGAAGTACGCGCCGTCGATGTCAGCTGCAGTGACTGGGAGGCCACACTTGAAACAGACATTGAAGCCTCTGGCGAGCAGCCAGTGGCCGTCAGGCTAGGCATGAACCTCGTGCGCGGCTTGCCGCAAGCGGCGGGATGGCGTATCGAAGAGGCGAGGGCAGTGCGGCCATTTTGCGATCTGCGAGATCTGGCCTTGCGCGCATCATTGTCCGAAAAAGATATGCAGACACTGGCGGCTGCCGATGCGCTGAAAAATCTCGCCGGTCATCGGCGTGAAGCGCTGTGGCAGGCATCGGCTGCAGCACCCGGCAGAGGCTTACTCAGAGGCGCGCTACCAGAGCCGGAACCCCTCCATTTGCCCCCACCTTCAGATCTGGACCAAACAGTAAGCGACTATCGCACACTTGGGCTGACATTGGGTCGTCATCCGCTAAGCTTCTTGCGCAAACAGTTATTTGATCGACGGTTCATGACAGCAGAAATATTAAAAACCTATCAGCAAGGACAATTCGCGCGTGCGTGCGGCATCGTTACGGTACGCCAGCGACCCGCTACCGCCAAAGGGACGATATTCGTCACATTGGAAGATGAAACCGGCCATGTGAATGTCATTGTCTGGCCATCACTGATCGAACAACAACGGCATGAGCTCTTGAATGCTTCATTACTTGGCGTCTATGGAATATGGCAGACAGAAAACAATGTGAACCATTTGATCGCTAAACGGCTACTCGATGTATCTCCACTACTGGGTAGGCTAAGCATCGGAAGCAGAGATTTTATGTAGTGAGTTTTTGCAAATATTGACCAGAACCATCAGGTCAGAGAGGTTACATAGCCGCAGTCTTATCACTCATCGATTCAACTTACTGCGGGAAAGTCATGGCCAAACCTGATCTTAACTCCTCATCGAGCCACTATTCTTCATCAACGAGCTATCCTGATACCTATAATCGACAGAATGGCAATGCCTCTGGTAGAACGGATGTTCCCACAGAGGGAAGCTCTCAGCAGAACAAAGAAGCAGAAAAAGACAAATCAAACAATAACAGCACCCAAGGCAGTCGCGTAAAAGTGCCGAAGTTGCAGATAAAATTTCTTGCTCCGGATAGCGGCAGTTTATCGCCGAATTCTTCTTCGAGAGAAAGTCATTTTAGCCAGACTTCACCAAGAACTGGGGCGCCAGGTCCCAAGCCAGAAATATTAATCGGCATGCCAGGAAGCACACTGCCGACATTGACATCACCAAGGCGCAGAGAAAGCAAAGTAGATCAGCCAGCATCTCCGCGCCAGCAACAGACAGAAGCTTCAGACGTGTCATTGCCAGCTAGTCCACGCAAGATGCTCGGCATGGGACCTGTACCAAAGAGCTTTCGATCTCCGAGAAGCGAGAAAAACGACTCCGCCCCCCAAAGTGTCAACAGCTTGTCGCCTCGCGAAGTAGCGCACACATCGGCACCACAAACCGATACTCGTCACACCACGACACAAACCACGACTACCACCGGCACGGCATCCTCAAACACCGCGGAGAATGCTCAGCATATTGATCCCGACGAGCTCTTGCAACTACTCGACATTGATCTGGCGACAGGCTCTCAATCCAGCAAACCGAAAGTAGAGCTGCCCATTGATAGTGGCATGAAAATTATGCGGATACGTACACGAGTCAGCAGTCGTATGCTGGGCGAGGATCCTCCCATTTCCCCACGCTCAACGCAATGGTCGAGAACAAAACCCAATACTTCCGAACGTATCATTGCGGGCGGCGAGATGCCAAGCTCTTCACGCAGCAGCGCGATATCAGCTGCCGTGCAGCTTTATGCAAAAACGACTTTAGATCTTTTAAAACCAGGAAAACCTGAATCCATCAAATCACTGGCTCGAATTGATCCACATATTGCTGCAGCCAATATGCCGCCAAGCTTGATGTCTTGTTACGTATCAAAATCACAGGCATCTTTTCCAATCGCACCCTTGCTAAGGCAGCTATACAAGACTGAATTGGAAGGTACTCAGCAATGGAAAAATGCAAATCAGTTAACCCAGGATGCGATAAAACAATGCGATCCCGCCATACCATACGGAGCGACAACTAGCCCACGAAAGGAAAATGAAACAACAAAGCTCAAGCCGTTAGCAGAGGCTGTCATCGACGCCTTATTTCCTGCAAATACAAATTCAACCAGCCCTGAAAACAACCAGAAACTCAGAAGACTGAGCGACAGTTTTCTCACCAGAGATTTTGTTGATAATGTGCTTTTCGTGGTTGACCAAGAGGTTATAAAGCGCTGTCAGTCTGATGACAGCCTCAGAATCAACGAGATCAACGCCATACGCTACACCATGGTGTTTGATCTGATTTTCACTCGCATGACGCTACCTATGCTGACCAGACTATTTCCTGAAATTCCCAATCAGTCCCAAGTTTGGATGCAATCCGCATTGAGAGAGAGTCTGAAAAATGCGATGCCACATATTGCGATAGATTTTTTTGAACAATCATTGAAATTGATGCCGGAAAATCATCGCTCTTTTATCAATCAAAAAGCCAAACAAGAAGAAGATTTTTTACGGAAAGAGAAAGAAGAATTTCTTGAAAAAAGGATTTCTGAGCTTAAGCTGAAAAGCAATTCAAGCAGAAACATGAATTACTATAACGCCATTGCCGATCAAAAAAAGAGACGCGACTACACGAAACATAATAAAGCTCTTTATGATCAGGTTCTCGAAAACTTGAATACTGAATTTCTCGATGATGCTGAAATAAAAATAATTAATAGTGAAATTACCAAAAAATTGAAAATCTATGATCAGCTTCAGACCATAGATCACATCAGACAAGATCTTTTATTTATCTTCAATGGCTTCCCCAAAGATAAAATTGGCAAGGCACTGATAGCTATTACTCAAAGTCTTCATGAAAAAGTAGGCGCCGACACTGACCATCGTATCAGGCGAAGAACCGTTGCATTTGATGCGGGTCTCATGCGGCATTGGGTTGGTGAATCGGAGAAAGACTTATCGAACTTCGGCGATCAAACCATTATTCATCAAGCGGTGATAGATACCTTTAACTACGACGAGGAGGTTTCTGTGCTGACCACAACCTCACCCACTATCACTACCACAACGACTACGACAGCGACCACCGCAACCATTACGCCAAGCGTCACACTTGCACCTGTACCAACGACAGCAGATCCTCATGGCCTGGCATCTGGCTCGATTTCAGGCGATAAAATTTCTGATGCCTCCGAAGAAAAAACACTCTGATAAAGAGAGGATCAGATATGTTATCAAGCAATGATATCCCTTTGCATTATCAGGAAACTCACCAGTTTTCAGAGAAAACACCAGCCACCTCACCATCAGATTCAGGAAGAAAATCGTTATCTTCTGCGAAAAAACATCAGTCTATGCCGGTCATGCGCTCACCAGAAAAAAAGAAAGTGACACTGGTCGATGCCGTATCGTCTCCGACGCCAATGCCCGACGGCAGTCCGGTGGTGCAGTTTAAGTCGCCCACCAGCATACCCGTTCTAAAGATAAGATCAACGGCATCCTCTGCCGATCCCGGTGATTCGCCGCGTTCTATGAAATCTCCCAGATCACCCAGAAGCGAGTATGAGGTGAAGTCAACACGCCGTCATCAGATTGAATCGCCGACCGCTTCCCGCAACACAACAGTCACGCAGACTGTCACCTCGACAGCGGGCAAGACAGAGGTGCCGCCTCAAATGACTTCGATGCAAAAGACGTCATCACAGCGTTTGAGTGCGCCTCCGAATACTGTCAGTCTGAAGCCGCCTATCCCAGAGCAAATAGATGCGCTGGCTGATCTGTGGATGACTCAACTTCTGAAATCGTCATCCGATTCCAAGGAGGGGCAATACGGAAAGCTAACCAGTGCGAAGATTAATTCATTGGGAAGAACGGACGGAAAAGTAGACGCTGCAGCTCTTCCTGATGTACTCCGCTCCTTGGCGATCTCCTCGGGACGCGACGGTAAAGTGATGCTGAATTCTTTACTGAACTCGGCGCTCGCAAACCATATGAGTCAAAGTGTCGCAGGAAAAACCATGGTCGCTATGCTGACTATTGTCATCAGCAGCCATCCTGAACTCGCTACGATCGATTTCGCTCAATTAACGGCCGGCGATGTGGATAGCAGCAATGCGATCAAGGAGCAGATGAATCGGTCTGTGATGACTCAGGCTAGAGCTTGTGTGGACATTATTTTTGGTACTGATCGACAATTCAGTCAATCCCACTTGCCGCCAGCACTGCTGGACTTCTGGAAGCAGCTCGATACGATGCTTGTTCAGGAAGCCGCCAAAAATCCCGAGCTGAGCAAGGAGCAGGTACTGACAGCCCGCAGAAATCTTGGATTCGATTTGCTAATTACCCGGCAAATTTATCCGTACGCGCTCAAACCGGTAAAACAGCTCTCATCGAATAGCATGCAGAGCCCCAATGCGGATACTGCCCATGCGGCTCCTTCGGTATTGCAGATTGCGCTCGCAAATACGCTGCGTGAGCAACTGATCAGAGAATGGCCATCATTTGTTGATGATGCAATCAGGTATTTTGATGCCTGAAGAAGAAAAGTGGGCGGACGGTTAGTTCCGACCACTTTTCTCTGTTTAAGCCAACACGAGCGACCTTTCGCTCATCCCGCGGTTCGGTTGTCCGCAGGTAGCTTACCTGAACAGTCGCTACCCTTCAGGCAGGCCAGCAGATCAAATACCTCGTCTTTCGACAACACGTAGCGCTCCATTAGTGTGTTTTTCAGATGGACCATCCATTCCCGATAGCCGGCCATCGCCTTCAGCGTGCGCTCGTACAATTCATCTGCTTTCTGTTCCAGCGCACGCACCGAGTTGTCGGGTGTGCCATCATGCCTAAGCTGACGGTAGTCCAGCTTGGAGCGGGAATACATCGATAGCTGGTTGACCATCAACTCCAGCCGCGCAGTCACTTTCTGAATATCGTTCTGGCTGCCAATAGAAATACCGCGCGCCCCATAGAATAATTCTTCTGCCGCGACGCCACCGTATAACTGCATCACATCCTGCTCCAGCTCCTCCAGCGTCTGCAAGCCAGCGTCAGGCGTGACTGACAGCACATAGCCCAGAGCCCCCAGCTTGGATACGGATTCGGTGCTGATCTTCAGCAGCGATGATTTGGCTTTCACGTCCTCCAGTGGCAATCCCTGCTTGAGCAGAGGATCAATCTGCATGAAAAAATGCCCCAGCTCATGCAGTGCCACGCGCTCGCGCTGCTTGTCCTTTTCAGCACTGGCGGCGCGGTCGGTCAGACCGATCGCGCTGCGTTCGAATGCCCGGAACAACAGATCGGTATCGATCTGGCAGCCCTCCTCAATGGCGATCATGCTGGCCCGGTCTACCACGCTTTCCAGCAGGGCAGGGGAGAGGTTTGTTGTGATCGCGGCCACATAATCGAGATTCAGACGGTCTCTGGCGACCACGGCCTTGTCCTTGCGGCGCAGGAAAACCTCGAGCAGTTCTCGCCGTTCGGCCTTGTTAGGCAAACGGAAATTGATCTTTACTGAAAAGCGACGCAGCATCGCTGCATCCATCTCGCTGTTGGCGTCATCAAAGTTGGATGCCACCACCCAGATCACGCCATGGCCTTCGTGGCTCTTGATGCCATCCAGCAGACCAAGCAGCGTGTTCGCGGTATCGTCATCCCACTTGCGTTCGCTGCGGCCGCGTGGCATGAACAGGCTCTGCGCCTCATCCAGGAAGATCAGACAGCGTCCTTGCGCGCAGGCTTTCTTGTAGATCGAGTTCAGTGTCTTAGAGCCACCGCCCACAAGCCCAGATTCCAGCCCGGAGGCGGATGCCTGTATTAGCGGAATGTCGAGCTGTTTAGCTAGATAGCCAGCCAGCTTCGTCTTGCCGGTGCCCGCCGGACCGGTCAGCATCACATGGAAGGGCTTATCGATGTTGTGTGACTTGTATAACGCGCGATGGCGGATCATTGATTCCAGATGCGCGACCTCGCGCTTGATGTCTTCCATGCCGATGAGATCATCCATGCTGCCTTTGAGATTCTCTGGCCGGGTCAGTGTGATGCCGCTACCGATGCCGGGCATGCTTTTCTTCAGGGCCACCGCCATCAACACCAACAGCAGCAGCCCGATCGCATTACGCACCATGAAGCCGCCGGCCTTTTGCCAGAGACTTTGCGGCGGTTCTTGATCGCGTAGCACCTCATCATGCGTTGCCAGCCACTCGGGCTGCGCGATCGCATACGGAATGCCATTCCTGAGTAACACTTCGCGTTCAAGATTGACATGGGTAGTGCTGGGCACTTTGACCGAGAACAGCTTGGCCTGATCCTTGTACTTGATCACATAGCGCGGAGAATCTGACAGCGGCTGCGCTAGCAGCAGGTATTCAAGACGGTCGCGTTGCATCGGCAAGGAAGTGACCAGAGAAATATCCTGGCTGTAGACCACCGGGGAATGCGCCATCAGCTTGGGAGCGCGCTCAATCGAGATAATGAGCGTGCTGAGCAGAAGTAATGCGAACAAGGCCGTGCGAAGATGCGCGTTCTTCAGCGACCGCGCAAGCGATAGAAAATGAGGCATGAAAACTCTGGGTGGAAACACTGCGTCCCGCAGTGAGGCAGCGTCAGTTTGACGCAGGGTTTACAGGATTGTGTGAAGCCCGGGTAGGACAAAACAGGGCAGAAGAAGTTGCCCGAACGACGAGGTTTTTATGGAGTAGGGTGAGAGGGCGTGTATTACCGGTAGCTCAGACCAGCCCGAGGATGCGGCCCAGCTCGGCCAGGTAAGGCGTATCCCTCAGCACCTCGCCCTCAACACTGGCGAGCAGATCGTCCAGCTTTCCATGGGTGCCATGCAGCCGCCGCCGCAACAGCTCTGCCTCACCATCAGAGGCAGACAAAGTCCGGCGCAGCAGCACCAGCTCTTCCCTCAGTGCCATGACCCTCGGTGAATCACTCGGGGCAGTAGACAGTTCCTGTTCTAGATCAGAGACCAGAGCGGAGATTCGCTCAAGACTGGCGGTATCGGCAGAGGAGGGGCGTTGCTCGGACATCGTGTCACCTTCCTAGTCGGAAAAATTCGTGTGTATGCCTATAGTGTTCCCATTACCTGCTGGCTGTCAATCCGGCGGGACTTCCTGGAAGGAGCTCAATGTTCATCAGGGATTATTGCAACAGAAATGTGATCTGCTGCGAACCCGACGCGCCCATTGCGGAAGTTGCTGCACTGATGCGCCGGCATCATGTAGGTGACGTCATCGTCATTGGCGTACAACAGCAAGAGCAGCGGGTACCGATAGGGATCATCACCGACCGTGACATTCTGGTCGAGACGATTGCACTGGATATCGAAGCCCGGCTGTTTACCGCATCGGACCTGATGTCAACCCCGCTGACCACCGTGCAAGAGGATGCCAGTCTGGCCGAGGCACTCGGCATCATGCGCGGCAAACGCGTGCGTCGGCTGCCGGTAGTTAATCGGGCAGGAGGTTTGTTTGGCATGGTCACCTCGGACGATTTGCTCAACGTGCTGGCGGGAGAGTTGTCGATGCTAGCGTGTCTGATGACGGAGCAGATCACTACTGAAGGGCGCCTTAGAAAATGATCTGCACTGATGCACTGATTTAATGGACTACTTTAAAAGGAGATTCTCATGGCACGCCAACTGACCCGCCTCTCACCGTTCAGCGATCTGGCCCGTTTTGATCCACTGCGCATGGATCCGTTCCGCAATTTCGAGGAGGCGATGCGCGAATTCTCGCTGATGCCCTCCTTGCGAGGCTTCGAGGCCGAGCCCAGTATCCGGCTGGATGTACAGGAATCCGATCAGAGGTATGACATCAAGGCCGATATTCCAGGGGTCAAAAAAGAGGATATTCAGGTGTCGATCGAGGGCAATCAGGTCACAATCCGCGCCCAGACGGCGGAGGAAAAAGAAGAAAAGCAGGAAGGCAAACTGGTCCGCCGGGAGCGCTACGCGGGCGAGCAATACCGTAGCTTCAGCCTGCCGCAGGATATCGACGATAAGGGTGCGGAAGCACGCTATGAAAATGGCGTGCTGTCGTTATCACTGCCCAAACGGGCCGGCGGCGCGAGCAAGGCGCTGGCGATCAAATGATTGGGCGCTAGCCGCTAGAGCTCCCCATACTTGCCGGCCAACGCATCGTCATTCAGGCTCAAGGCGGAATCCATGATCACTCTGGCAGTGACGCCAGGACCGGGTGGTTTTCGCCCGCCGTGGATTCCTGCCTTCGCTGGGATGACGATATAAGGCATTTTACATAATACAAATTATGCGCATTTAAGCTTAACCCGGAGACCGCAGAATCTCGCTCAGACCCAGGCCTTGCGGCAAACCTCAGGCCGGCCATATCTCAGCGCGGTACCCAGCCGCCGCACACGGGAAACACCTGTCCGACAAAACAATCGGCGGCAGAACTCGCCAGATACGCGGCGAACAAGGCATCTTCGCGCGCCGAAACCAACCGACCCAGCGGTACTTCACGTTTGAGTTTTTCCTGAAATACCGGATTGGACTGTACCTCAGCCGGAAAATACGTCGGGTTATCCACGTAGTTTTGCGCAATCGCATTCACCTGTACGTTCTTTGCCGCGAGCTCCACACCCACGGACTGAATGTACGCTAGCTGCGCGCCACGTGCGGCGCTGTACGTAGAGGCACGGCGAATGCCGCGTAGCGCCGAGGCGCTACCGATCAGAATGATTTTCCCCGAGCCGCGCGCGCTCATCTGCGGAAGCACCGCTTTCACCAGGCGCTGCAAGGGGTCGACCATATGAGCGAATGCGGAACGCCATTCATCGTCGGCGACATCGGCGGCCGGCGTGGAGGGCGCGGGAATGCCCAGATTGGCCAGCAACACATCCACCCGCCCTGCTTCTTTGATCAGCGCATCGGGTCGCTCGGGATGGTCCAGCGCACTCTCATCCGCGATCACCTCGGCGCCCAGCTCGCTGAATACCTCCCTTAGCGCCGGGCCCATGAAGTGGTTCGCCTGCGTCAGCAGGACACGCTTTCCGTTGAGCGCGAGTGGATTCATTCTGCATCTCCGATTGAGGATTGTTAGACAGGCGTCGGTCGTTTCGATCGTGCGAAGGATGATAGCTGACTCGCTTGCGCCAGGTCGATACTGAGTGCCGGCGCTCGCCTAAGATCGGGCCATGAAAATACTCGTTGTGCACAATCGTTATCACTACCGCGGCGGCGAGGATACGGTGGTCGATGCAGAAGTGGCACTGCTGCGCCGGCACGGGCACCAGGTGCTGCTCTACACGCGCGACAATCGCGAGCTGGCATCGATGACCCAATGCGCCGCGACCATGGGTGTGCTGTGGTCGCGGCAAACCGAGGCCGATATCCGCCGAATACACACAGCATTCGGACCCGACCTGATTCACGCCCACAATACCTTTCCGATCATTTCGCCCTCGCTGTATGGGGTGGCTCATCAGCTCAAGGTACCGGTCGTTCAGACCCTGCACAACTTCAGGCTGCTGTGCCCCCAGGCGATGTTGCTGCGAAACGGAAGCTCGTGCGAAGCCTGCATCGGACATCTTCCGTGGCGCGCCGTCATTCATCGTTGTTACCGGAATTCGTTATCTCAATCGTCGATCACTGCCGCCATGATTCTGCTGCACCGCTTGCGCGGTACCTGGCGCACGGAAGTCGCTCGCTACATCGTGCTGAACCAGCTGTGCCGGGACAAATTCGTCGCAGGCGGTCTGCCGTTCGATAGGCTGCGCATCAAGCCGAACTTTGTGGAAGTCGACCAGCTCCCAGACTGGCATCACCGCAGCGGTGGTTTGTTCATCGGTAGGTTGTCGGCAGAAAAGGGGCTTCATACACTCGCTGAAGCAGTGAGGCAACTGCGCTCGGTGCAGATCGATGTGTACGGAAAAGGGCCACTGCAAAAACTGGTCGAGAGCGCGCCGGGACTTCGCTACCAGGGCTTTTATGAATCTGCCACGCTGCAGGCGCGGCTGCGTCATGCAGCCTACCTGGTCATGCCCAGCACCGGCGTCGAAAGCTTTGGCTTGGTCGCGATCGAGGCATTCGCCTGTGGCACGCCAGTCATCGCCAGTCGGCACGGCGGACTGAAAGAAATCGTCGTGCATGGCAATACTGGTTTGCTGGTGCCTCCCGGTGATGCCCGCGCGCTGGCAGAGGCGATCAAGTATGCCGAGACGCATCCCGAGGCGATGCTGGCGATGGGGCGCACCGCGCGAGAGGTTTATTTGGAACGCTACACGCCAGAGACCAATTACGTGCAAATGATCCGCATCTATCACGAAGCGCTGGCCAGTCGTGCCGCACCTTCGGATCCTCCCGCCCTGTCTGATGCCACCCTGTCCTATGCCCCGACTCGCACTGGTCGTTAACGAGCCCCCTCCTTACCGTATCCCGGTATTCAACCGGCTGGCTGCCCTGCCCGGCATGGATCTCCGGGTCATTTTCTGCTGCCGACGCGAGCCTAACCGGCTGTGGAACCTGCCGCGCATGGAATTCAATCATGCGTTCCTGCGCGAGCGCGTACGCACGGTACACGGCCGATATATTCACAATAATCCCGATGTACTGCTGGCCCTCACGCGCTTTGATCCGCAGGTGGTGGTGGGCAATGGCTTCAACCCCACCCATGGGTATGCATTGCTGTGGACGATGCTCCGCCGTCGCGCCTATGTGCCAATGACCGATGGCACGCTGGATTCGGAAAAACACCTCGGCCCGCTGCACCGCCGCGTGCGTCGCTTTGTCTATCGCAGAGCGCCGGCGATGATCGCGGCCAGCAGAGGCGGTCTGGCGCTATATCGCAGCTATGGTGTGGATGAGCGACGCTGCCATCTATCGTGTCTGTGCGTGGACAACGACCGCTTTAACGCTCGATTGCAAACGATATCCAAGGCATGGGATTTCATTGTTTGCGGACGACTGGAGCCCGGCAAGTCGCCTGAGTTCGCGCTGCAGGTGGCCGAACGCTGTGCCAGGATCCTTCACCGAAAAACTCGGCTACTGTTCGTGGGTTCCGGCAGCCTTGAGGCATCGCTCAAAGCACAGGCAAGCGACATGGCGTCATCCGTCGAAGCGCACTTCCATGGCTTTGCGCGACAAGAGGATTTGCCGGCTTTGTACCAGTCCGCGCGCGTTTTCTTGTTTCCGACTCGCGCAGATGTCTGGGGCGTCGTGGCCAATGAGGCCTGCGCCGCCGGGCTGCCCGTGATCGTCACGCCGCAGGCCGGCGTTGCGGGTGAGCTGATCATCGATGGCAAGAATGGCTATGTGCGAGAACTGAACATCGATGACTGGACAGCGTGTGCGTTACGCCTGTTGCAGCATCCGGCGCGCTGCACCGCTTTCGGACGGCACGCCCAGCTGCTGGTGGAGGCCTATCATTTCGACGCTGCCGCACGCGGCATTGCCGAGGCTGCGCGGGCGGCACTGACACCGCCGCGATCCCTGACTCAGGCGGCGGTGAGACGCCCTGCCTGATAATCTCGTATCGCCTGCTCGATCTCGGCGGCGGTGTTCATCACAAAAGGTCCATACTGCACGATAGGCTCGTTCAGCGGGCGTCCCGCCAGCAAAAGAAATCGTGCGCCGCTGCTGCCCGCGATGAATTCGGCAGCGTCGCCATCGGAGAGCACGGCACCGCTGTGCGTAGGCAGCATGCGGATATCGCCGGCCAGCTGCAGATTACCCTCGAACACATAGGCCATCGCATTCAGGCCGTTTGGAATCGGTGCGCTGAATGAAGCACCGGCGGGAAGCTGCACATCCAGATACATGGGCTCGGTCGTTAGACCGGCGATCGGACCAGCGATCGTATGACCATTCACCGTCAAGGTGCCGGCAATTACCTTCACACGGCCACCCGAAGGCAGTTCGTGCACCGGTATCTCTTCAGCAGGGATATCGCGGTAGCCGGCTGGCTTCATTTTTTCTTTGGCGGGCAGATTGATCCACAGCTGAAAGCCGCGCATCCTGCCCTCTTCCTGTTGCGGCATCTCGGAATGAATAATGCCTCGGCCAGCGGTCATCCACTGCACACCACCGCTTTTCAGGTCGCCCTGATTGCCCAGATGATCCTCGTGCCGCATATGGCCATCGAGAATGTAGGTGACGGTCTCAAAACCACGGTGAGGATGCGATGGAAAGCCGGCGATGTAATCGCCAGGATTATCGGAAGAAAATTCATCCAGCATCAGGAAAGGATCAAGACGCGTGCCCTCGCTGCTGCCCAGACTACGTCGCAGGCGCACACCGGCGCCGTCAGAGGTGTTCATTGCGCTGATGACGCGTTCCAGCTTGCGGGGCGCGGAGTCGGCCATGGTCGTACTCTCCTGTGTGCTTGTCGCTCAAAAAACAGGATTGTAGCCCTTGGCGCACGCCGCTGCCGGAGCGCAAGTGGGAGGGCAGCGTCTTCAGTGGAGGACTTGCCCCTGCTGCTGGCGGCTCTGGAGTAGCTGCTCAAGTTTTTCCGGGCGCACGGGTTCGCTGAACAAATAGCCCTGCACCCGGTGGCAAGTCGTGCCACGTAGGAAACCCAACTGCTCCACCGTCTCCACACCCTCGGCCACGACTTTGATATTCAAGTCCTTCGCCAATTTGACGATGGCAGAAACGATCGCGGCATCTTCTCGGTCACGTGGCAGGTTGCGTATCAGCGCCGGGTCAAGCTTGAGCACATCGACCGGAAAGTCCTTCAGAAACGACAGCGTGGAAATACCGGTGCCAAAGTCATCGATGCTGATCGACACGCCGATCGACTTGAGGTGGTCGAGCACCATGCTCTGCCCTTCCCTTGCCATGACAAGGGCGCTCTCGTTGACCTCGATCTCGAGAAGGCGCGGAGGCAGGGCGGCGTCCTCCAGCGCGGAACGCATCATTCCCGGAAACAAAGGGTCCAGCAGCTGCGCGGCCGAGACATTGACAGCAATCCGAAATTCCGGAAACCCGGCGGCGCGCCAGCGGCCCATCTGTATGCAGGCGGCGCGCATTACCCAGGCACCCAGATCATTGATTACGCCAATTTCCTCAGCCAGCGCAATCAATGCCTTGGCCGACAGCGTCATCAGCCCCTGATTGCGGCAGCGTAGCAAGGCTTCGACAGCGACAAAGTCCAGCGTTTGAAGATCAATCTGCGGTTGATAGACCAGTTCGAAGTCGCCCTGCTCCACGGACCGTCTGAGCAAATCCTCCTGCGTCTGGCGCAACTGCACCTCGGTGAGCATGCTTGGTGCGAATACTCGAAAACGGTTGCGTCCGCTCGCCTTGGCGCGGTACATGGCCAAGTCGGCCTTTTGCAGCAGTTCGCCAGTGTCCTGGCCATCCTGCGGATACATTGCAATGCCCACGGATGCGCCACTCTTGACCAGCTGATGCTCGATCTCGTAGTTGTGGCCTAGTTCGCGAACGATGTTCTCGGCGATGAGCTCGGCGGCGGACAGCGATTTGAGGCGGGTGAGAACGACGACAAACTCGTCACCGCCGAGACGGGCCACGGTATCCGTCTCGCGCACGCAGCGCAGCAATCGTTGCGCCACCAGCCGCAATAGCTCGTCGCCCGCGTGATGCCCGAGGTGATCATTGATGGACTTGAACCGATCCAGATCCAACAGCAGCACTGCGACCCGCGTCGCGTCGCGGTCGGCATTGATGAGCGCCTCGTGCAGCCGCTCCATGAAGCGGGCGCGATTGGGTAAGCCCGTGAGCGGGTCATGATTGGCCAGAAAAAAGGCATTTTGTTCAGCCAGTCGCCGCTCCGTGTTGTCGCGCATGATCTCAACGAAACCCTGCACGCATCCTGCGCTGTCATGCAGCGCACCCATCGCACCAGTGCACCAGAACCGCTGACCGTCCTTCCTGACACGCCAGCTGTCTTCTTCGCTGCGCCCATCCAGTGCGGCTTGTCGCAGCAGCCGCTGAGGCTCACCTTTTTCGCGGTCCTCAGGGGTGAAAAATACGGAGACATGACTGCCCACGATCTCCGCCTTGCGATAACCCAGTATGCGCTCGGCACCGGGGTTCCAGCTGACGATATGCCCCGATCCATCCAGCATAAAAATCGCATAATCCGTCGTGCCCTCGACCAGCAAGCGGAAGTGCTCCTCTGCTCTTTGAAGCTCCTGCAGTGCGCGGTGGCTCTCAGTCACATCGCGAAAGACATCCACCGCACCGATGATCTTTCCGTCACGGTCTTTCAGCGGTGCGGCGGAGTGGCTGAGGGTCACGGCCAGATCGCGCCGCCGGTCATATAGCGCCAGTTCCTGATCCGAGAGCGTCTCTCCCTTCAGCGCTCGTACCAGCGGATGCTGGTGCCACAGGCGAAAGCTTTCGTTTTTTCTGGTTTCAGCCGCCTGAGCGCGTCGGATCTGCGACAGGCGCGTCAGCGGCTCGTCCAGCTTCAGCATGCGCTCGGCTGAGCGGTTGACCAGCAAGGTCTTGCCATGCTGATCGCAGACGATCACGCCCTCGGTCATGCTGTTCAGTATCAGCCGCAGGATCTCGGTAGGCTGAGGCGATGCCGACCCGACATCGGTCTGCTCGGTGATATCGGTAGCGCTGCATGTCAGCAGTCTGAGTGCCCCCTCCGGATCACGAAACGCTGGCGCTGCCTTCACGCGCAATCGGCACCAGCGCCCATCCGCATGGCGTATCCGGTATTCGATCTGAGCAATCTCGCCATCCTTCAGCTTACTCAGGTGTGCAGACCACTCGCGCAGCGGTCCGTGATCATCAGGATGAAACTGCTCTGGATCGTCGCCAAATCCTGAGCTCAGAAACTTCTCGGCACTCAGACCCAGCAGACGCTCAAGGCGCGCATTGCAGTAGACATGTCGCCCTTCCCGCAGATCATGGATGAACACCAGATCGGGCAGCAAGGCCAGCATGTTTTCTAAGGACACTGCGTCCACCACCGTCGAGTTGAGTGTGCCGGGGGGCGGCGATGCGGTCAGTGGCGTGTCATTCGTGTTCACGTGCGGTCCTGAAATCAATAATCAGACATCGGGCACAGATCAGCCCTGTCGCGAGCGCTGACATCCATGGCGTGCCGTAAACTCAGATGATCGCCCGATGCTGATGCTTAGGCAGTGATTTTCTGAGGCGATTCGATTGATGAAAATCAAGATTCTTGTGCCTGAGTAATGTCTCCGGTACCGCTGGCCGACAATTCCATCAGTTCGGCGAACTGCCGGGGTGCGGGGTAAGATCAAGACTGGATCAACAGCGATTCGATCAGCATGGACTATCCAGTTATCGACAGCATCATTTCGCCCGAGGGCAAGCTGGACATTCTGTCAAAAGCAGAAATTGCCCGGTTGCTCGATCACGGGCAGACGGGCCTGTATCAGAGCTTCCGTCACTGTGCGCTGGCCGTATTGAGCACAGGCAACTACCTGGACGATGGCAAGGCGCTGATGGAGCGCTACCCTGACTTTGATATTCGGGTCGTACACCGTGAGCGTGGGATCAAGCTGCATATCCGGGGAGCGCCAGCATCAGCATTTGTGGATGGCGACATGATCCGCGGCATTCGAGAGCATCTGTTTGCGGTGCTGCGCGACATCCTTTTTACGGCCAACGAGCGACCGGCGTCGGAGGATGGCGAGACTGACAGCGCGCGCCTGACAGATTTTGTGTTTCATATCTTGCGCAATGCCGACGTCATGCAGCGCGCACAAGATCCCAAGTTGGTGGTGTGCTGGGGTGGGCATTCGATATCGCGCAGCGAATATGACTACTCGAAGCGAGTCGGCTACGAACTGGGACTACGCGGACTGGATATCTGCACCGGCTGCGGCCCGGGTGCCATGAAGGGTCCGATGAAAGGCGCAACAATCGGTCATGCAAAGCAGCGTATCTTCGGTGGACGCTACCTCGGTTTTTCTGAACCGGGCATCATCGCAGCGGAATCGCCAAATCCTATCGTCAATAATCTCGTCATCTTTCCGGATATCGAGAAACGGCTTGAGGCCTTCGTGCGCGCTGGTCATGCCATCATTGTCTTCCCGGGCGGCGTGGGCACGGCAGAAGAAATTCTGTATCTACTGGGGATACTCCTGCATCCGAAGAATCAAGCACTCCCCCTACCGCTGATCTTTACCGGCCCCGTGGAATCAGCCTCCTATTTTTCTCAAATCGATGCATTCATTGGCGCAACGCTGGGGCCGAAAGCACAAGCGTTGTATCAGGTGATTATTGATGATCCATCCGGCGTGGCAAGGGCGGCACAGGCGGGAATCGCTCTTGTCCGCGATTATCGCAAGGCCCACGGAGATGCGTATTACTTCAACTGGAAATTGCACATCGATCCAGCGTTCCAGCAGCCCTTCACCCCGGTTCATGCATCCATGCGCGGGCTCAGTTTGCACATGCATCAACCCGAGCACCTGCTGGCAGCCCACCTGCGCAGAGCGTTCTCAGGCGTTGTCGCTGGTAATGTGAAGCTGCAGGGGATACAGGCCATTGAAAAGCACGGTCTGTTCGAGATACAGGGCGACGCTCGGCTAATGGCGCAGCTGGATGAGCTATTGTCGGCTTTCGTCGACCAGGGAAGGATGAAGCTACCGGGCTCGGTATACAAACCTTGTTATCGGATCATTCGATGACTGCCCCGGCGTGGCGACCAATGACTCGACGGGCTTCCTGGTGGTTCGGGTCAGTCGATGGTCCCTCTCATGCCGCGTCGGCGCGCAGCAGCGCCAGCGCTGCCATATCGAGATATCGCCATTCGCCTTCTTGTAGCGCCAGTGATTCCAGCGTCAGCCCGCCGATTGCGATGCGCTGCAAAGCCGCACAATGATTACCGGCCGCGGCCAGCATACGCTTGACCTGATGATATTTTCCCTGCTCGATCATGATCTCTAGCTGATGAGTGCCGCGCGGCTCGCATCGCAGCGCCGCCAGCGGCATGGGCTCATCACTGAGCTGAACACCTTTGAGCAAATGCTCAACCAGTGCGGACGTGACCGGTTCCTGAGTGGTGGCGAGATACCGCTTGGGGACATGCCGCTTGGGCGATGACATCGCATGATTGAAGCTGCCATCATCCGTCAGCAGCAGCAGACCTGTCGTATCATGATCCAGTCGGCCAATGGCTTGCACGCCGCGCCAGCTGAATTCCTCTGGCAACAGACTCATCACGCTGGGACGATGACTAGGCTTGCGAGAGCATTCCACCTCCGGCGGCTTGTTCAACGCAAGGTAGACAAATTCTCGGTACTCCCAGTCTTCATCAAACAGGCGAAAACGCAGCCCCGAGGTCTCGAAGCTTTTCTTGTAGTCGGTGACAATCTCGCCATGAACGCTGACCTCGCCTGACTCGATCAGCTGCCGGCACCATTTGCGCGTGCCAATACCTTGCGATTGCAGTATGCGATCCAAACTTGATTTGCTCATCCCGGCACTGTAGCAGAGACAGTGCCGCAGAGTGATTCATGCGTTTACCGAGATGTCTCAGGGACGCCCTTGGTACCCTGCTTGCGAGATTTCTTGTTCGATTTTTTCGCCTTTTTTCGCGATTTGATTTCTTGCCCCGATGCCCCGCTTTCGCTGCTGCTCTGACCGGACAGGGTTTCCGCTTTGCGCTCGACATCGGCAGCGCGTGAAGGATTGGTGCTCTCTCTCACGCCATCGCTGCTGCCGGTCTGTGCCCAGGTCCAGCCGGACACGACTATCAATAACAAAAAAAGACGGGTGACGGATATCTTCATGAAACCTCCAGGCGCTGTCTGCATGATGAAGCACGGGATATCCCGGCTGCCAATCAGACTGAGCGAGGTACCGGTAGTTTCATCACGGGCGGATGCCGACGGAGGGAAGATTGATGCTGGTCGAATGCCACGCTCCAGGCAACGCCTAACGGCAAGCGTGGGGGATTGTGCATGCCGTTGTTACGGCTTATGGCTGCCGTTCAGTGCTACTTTCTTCCGGTGGCGTCGGCATGCCTGGCTCTTGGGAAACGTCCCCTTCTCTCTCCTCCGGCGCTGACTTGAGGGAGGGTTCGCTGGCCTCTGCTTTCTTTGGCGCGACACTGGCTTTAGTCTGCCATCGTTCGAGAATGCGCGCGATGGCGGTACGTTCCTGCGATTTTGCGAAATCAATCGCGTCCAGACCGAGTTCGTTTTTCAGTAGCACATCCGCGCCTTCCTCCAGCAACAGCACGACCACTTTCTCGTGTCCGGCACGCGCTGCCATCATCAGTGGCGTGGTCTTGTTCGGCGATTCTGCATCGATGTAGGCGGCATGTTCGAGCAGTTTGCGAATGATGGGCAGACTGCCCGAAGCGGCGGCATAGTGCAGCGCGGTCCAGCCAGGCCGATTGATCTCGGCGCCCTTGTCGATCAGACGGTTGGCAGCAGCGACGTCGCCATTGAAAGCTGCGATCATCAGCGCGGTGTCGCCGTTGCGGGATCGGGCATTGAGATCAATACCTCTGGCGCTGAGCAGGGCAGCAAATACCTTCCAGGATTTTTTCCGCACCGAGAGTATCAGCCCGGTGTCGAAGCGTTCGGGCTCGATAGTGTTGGGGTCAAAGCCTCGTTCCAGCAACTGCCGACAGCGATTGGCATCATCGAGATGAATCGCATCGAACCACTCGGTGTAAGAGTCCGGCTTCTTAGACAAGGGTTGCAGCATGCGCTCCAGCCCGGGCAGCAATGCCGCGGCAAGCAATTGGCGCCTCCCGGGATCGGGTACCTGTTCCTGGTCAATCATACGGATTGTGCGGAGGCAGTTGCCGGGATGTTGAACAAGTTTCGGAAATTACGCGTGGTCGCCTCTGCCAGCGTCGCCAGCGGCACGCCTTTTAGATCGGCGAGGAACTCCGCCACGTGCCGCACGAAACCTGGTTCATTGGTCTTGCCGCGTTTCGGCACCGGGGCGAGGTAGGGAGAGTCCGTCTCGATCAGCATTCTTTCCAATGGCACGGCGCGCGCAACAGCCTGCAGCTCTTTTGCGTTCTTGAAGGTCACGATGCCGGAAAAAGAAATATAGAAGCCCATGGCCATGGCAGCTTCGGCGACTTCGAGGCTTTCGGTGAAACAGTGCATCACCCCGCCAGCACCTCCAGCATCCGTACCGGCTTTTTCTTCGCGCATCAGACGCAGTGTGTCCTCGGATGCCGAGCGGGTATGAATGATCAATGGCTTGCAGCTCTCACGGGACGCGCGGATATGCACGCGAAAGCGTTCGCGCTGCCATGCGAGATCACCCTGCAAACGATAGTAATCAAGTCCGGTCTCGCCAATGGCCACGATGCGCGGGTGCACGGCCAACTTCAGGAGCCCGTCCACGGTGGGCTCTTCGGTATCTTCATAGTCGGGATGCACGCCGACGGATGCGTAGATATTCGGGTGGGTCTCGGCAAGCGCCAGCACCCGGGGAAATTCCTGCAAAGTGACTGACACGCACAGGGCCTCGCTGACCTGATTGGCCTGCATGGTGTCGAGTATTTCCGGCAGACGAGCGGCCAGCTCGGGGAAATCAATGTGGCAATGGGAATCAACGAACATGGCAACAGCCGGCAAATGGCGAATGGCCGGTATTGTACGTGCTGTGCGAGTAGCTCGCCCCGGCGAGGCTACATGGTGTGCGTGGATCGAGATGCGCCCAGAGAGGTTCCCAGCAATTCCTCAATGCGCTTTTTGAGTGTGCGGCCTGCTTCGTCATCCAGGAAGTGCACGCCGAAACCTTGGGTGTGATGATTACCCGCGCCGGCGGGCGTGATCCACGCAACCTTGCCCGCCAGCCGGTAACGCTGCTCATCCTGCATCAGGGTCAGCAGCAAAAAAATTTCCTCGCCCAGACGGCTCGGGCGAGTACCCGGCACGAAGATGCCGCCATATCTGAGAAAAGGCATGTAGGCGGCGTACAGCGCCGCGCGATCGCGAATCGCCAGCGAGACAACGGAGGGGCGCAGCGTGGTGTCGGCAGAGAGCGGCTCTTGCATGGGGATGCCTCGGATCAGCAGCTGACGACCGAACCGCTCCGCCTCTGACGCAGAGTGCTCAGGCAGCTGCGCGAGGCGGCTGCATCAGGCGGACATAGTCGAGCAGCATGTCTTCAATAAAAAGCCGCGCGGACAGCGGATGCTCGGACACAGCGCGGCGGAAACCTGCGTCACGCAGTGCCTGCTGAAGGCTGTCGGCGGAGGTATGGGCCGCGAGCGCTTCGAGGCTCTTGCGATGATGCGGGTAGTAGCGTACCCGTCCGGCAGATTGGATGGCGAGCAGGTCATAGAGCCAGCGCTGCTGCCATGCGACGAGCTGGGACAGCGGGACTTTCTGTAGCCGCTCTGCCACGACCAGCGCTGTCGCCGTATGTGGCCGGGCCAGGTACGCCAGCCATTCGTCCTGAGCGTCGGCAAACTCACCCACGGCGGCAGCCAGCGCTGCCAGCGGTGCGCCGCCGTGCTCCGCAAGCCAACGCGCAGGGTTGCTCACCTCTTGCGATTCTAGCCAGGACAGTGCTTTGTCTGCGGCAGGCATCTGCAACGGAAACTGCCGGCAGCGGGAAAGTATGGTCGGCAGCAAACGGTCGATGCGGTGGGTCACCAGCAGAAAAACGGTATCGGGCGGCGGCTCTTCAAGGGTCTTGAGCAGTGCATTCGCAGAGGCGGGGTTCATCGCCTCCGCCGGGTAGAGCATCACGACTCGAGACCCTGCGCGATGGGTAGAAACATTCATGAAGGTGGCCAGTGAACGCACTTGCTCTATCCGGATATCGCGCGACGGGGTCTTGCTGGCGGCCGCTTTTTTCGTGCTGCTTTCATCGGCCTCGGGCGTGGCCTCGTCTTCTTCTGCATCCAGCGCCTCCGGACGCACACGTCGAAAATCCGGGTGGCTGTACTGCACAAACCAGCCGCAGGACGCGCAGTCCCCGCAGGCATGACCTTCGACATCCGGACTCTCGCACAGCAACGACTGCGCCGCGTGTTCCGCAAAGGCCACCTTACCGATACCTTCAGCGCCATGGAACAGAATTGCGTGCGGGAGCCTGTCCCGCATCTGCTGCCAGCGCTGCCAGTCTGCGCTTTGCCAAGGGTAGAGGGATAGGTGCACGGTCGATAGCCCTTCAGAGCGCCGAAACAAGCTGTTCGAGCTGGCGGCTGACATCGTCCAGCGGCTGGGTGGAATCGATCACGCGTATTCGCAGAGGAAATTCATTCGCACGCTGCAGGTAGACATCGCGCACCCCCGCGAAAAATGCTTGCTGCTCTTGTTCGAATTTGTCCAGCGCTCGGCTTTGATCCAGCCGCTGACGCGCAACCTCCAGCGGCACATCGAACAGCAGCGTCAAGTCGGGCTGCAAATCCGCATGCACCCAATGCTCCAGCGCCCGCAGCTTGTCGAGCGAGAGCTTGCGACCGCCGCCCTGATAGGCAAAGCTGGCGTCGGTGAAGCGATCGGAAATCACCCAGTCCCCGCGCTCCAGCGCTGGCGCGATCAGCAGAGCAATATGCTCCCGGCGCGCGGCAAACATCAGCAGCGCCTCGGTCTCGAGGTGCATTTTTTCATGCAGCAGCAGTGCTCGGAGCTGCTCTCCCAGCGGGGTGCCACCGGGTTCTCGGGTAGTGATCACGTTTTTTCCACGTGCACGCAAAAATGCCGCGACACCTTCGACGTGCGTGGATTTTCCGGCACCGTCAATGCCCTCGAAGGTAATGAATTTTCCTCTTGCCATGACTATTGACGCCTGTGAGCCGCGAGCAGGTGCACTTTACTGAGAACGGCGCTGGTAGCGGTTCACTGCGCGGTTGTGATCATCGAGATTGTCCGAGAATTCACTGCTGCCGTCACCCCGTGCCACGAAATAAAGATCTTTGCCCTGCAACGGATTCAATGCTGCGTTAATCGCAGCGCGGCCGGGCAAGGCAATAGGCGTAGGCGGCAGACCGGGCCGAAGATAGGTGTTGTAGGGCGTGTCGGTCTGCAAATCCTGCTTGCGGATATTGCCGTCAAAACGATCGCCCATGCCGTAAATGACCGTCGGATCCGTCTGCAGCAGCATGCCGCGACGAAGCCGGTTGATGAACACCGACGCAATCCGCTTGCGTTCCTCAGCCTTGCCGGTTTCCTTTTCCACGATAGACGCCATGATCAGCGCTTCATAGGGGTTGTCGTACGGCAGATCTGCTGCGCGTGCATCCCAGGCCTGCTGCAGCTTTTTCATCAGCTGCTGATGGGCCTGCTGATAAATCTTGAGGTCGCTGCTGCCTCGCTCGTACACATAGGTGTCAGGATAAAAAATACCTTCCGGGTGGGGAAAGCCCGGCGCCACTTTATCGAGCAACTCCTCCAGACTTAATTCCGCGCTGTCGTGCTTCAGCCAGGTCTGGCGTGCCAGTTCGGCGCGCATCTGTTCGAAGGTCCAGCCTTCGATCAGCGTCAATGACTCTTTGATGGTGTTACCCCTGACCAGCATGTCGATCAGCCCGAGGGGCGTGGTGCCCGGCATCAGCCGGTAGCTGCCGGGCTTGATCGCGCCGCCCTTGCCCAGACCACGGGCCAGAAATTCCATCAAGAGCGGCGGCGCGGGCACCCCCGCCGCTTGCACTTGTTTCATCGCGGAACGCAAGCCGCTGCCAGAGGCGATGCTGAACTCGACCGGAGTGCTGCCGGCCGCGATCAGCGGGCCACGCGTCCAGTAGACGAGGAATGCACTGGCGGCCATCACCAGCAGCACGCCCAGTGCGAGAATCTTCTTGAACACGCCGTTTCTCCTACAGTCTTGTTACTTATTCAGCATCGACGCGATTTTTCATGCGCCTCTATAATTCGCCCACGTTGTAATGATAGCGTCCCACTGCAAGCGACTCCGAATTCATGGCTGAGCAACAAGGTTTCATTTCCCTCTTGTCAGATCCCGGCGTGATCCGGGCCTCGGGTGACGATGCCCGCCACTTCCTTCATAACCAGCTGACCAACGACATCGAGAACCTGGGCGCGGACGATGCCCGGCTCGCCGGCTACTGCTCGCCCAAGGGCCGGCTGCTGGCCAGCCTGCTGACCTGGGCTGATGATGACGCCATCCTGATGATGCTGCCGAGAAGCCTGTTACCAAGTTTTTTGAAACGGCTGCAAATGTTCGTGCTGCGCTCAAAAGTGACGCTGGAAGATATCGGCGATTCGCTGGCCGTGGTGGGTGTCGGTATGGTGAATAGTGTCAATGCCACGATGGGGGCCGGGCTGCTGCCGGAGGCACCCTATCGCAGCAAGCACCTCACAGGCGGTCATCTGATACGGGTTGCCGATGCACAGGGTCTGCATCGGGCTCTCTGGGTCGGTCCGGCCGATCAGCGCGATGACTTGCTCGCCGCCCTGCCCGGTGACCTGCCGCAGCAGCCGGAAGCGTACTGGCGCTGGCTCGATATTCAGGCCGGCGTACCACAGATACTGGATGCCACGCGCGAGCAGTTCGTACCGCAGATGGTGAACTTCGAGCTGGTGGGCGGGGTCAATTTCCGCAAGGGCTGCTACCCCGGACAAGAGATCGTCGCGCGCAGCCAGTACCTTGGCAAGCTCAAGCGCCGCATGCTGCTGGCGAGCGTCGATACCGACGAGCTTGCGGCCGTCATGCCAGGCACAGAAGTATTTTCTGACGACGACCCGGGACAGCCCGGCGGCATGATCGTGAATGCCGAACGCGGCCCCGATGGCCGCATCGCCTGTCTGGTCGAAATCAAGACCGATGCCGTCAGCTCGCCTGTTCACCTCGGAAGCGCTAACGGTCCGTTGCTGCAGTTCGGGGAATTGCCCTACGCATTGGAAGCCAGCGCCTGAGATGGATATCTACGTCTACTACCGCGTGCCTCTGGCCAATACATCGGGCTTGCAGCAGAGAGTCCAGGCAATGCAGCAGTCACTGGCTCAGCGGTTCCAGATTCAGAGCAGCCTGAAACGTCGCCCCGAGCTCAGCCATGATTGCCAGACTTGGATGGAGATCTATCCGCAAGTGCCCGCCGATTTCGGCACGGCGCTCGCAGAGTCCGTCACCGCCTACGGACTGCCCGCGCTCATCTCGGGCGAGCGTCACGTTGAAACCTTTGTGGATATCGAAGCATGTGCCTGATTGTCTTTGCGTGGAAGCTGCTGCCCGAATGCCCGCTGGTGCTGGCTGCCAATCGCGATGAATTTTTCAATCGCCCCTCGCAAGCCGCACATTGGTGGAACGATCATCCATTCGTGTACGCGGGCCGGGATCTGCAGGGGGGCGGCACGTGGCTGGGCATGAACCGGTCGGGCCGTTTCGCGGCGCTAACAAATATACGTAAAGGCACAGAGCGGCGCGCGGATGTGCGCTCGCGCGGCGAGCTGGTTGCCGGCTTTCTGCAATCCGACCTCAGCGCGGAAGACTATCTGGTCCGCGTGCGCGAGCGGGCTGCCGACTACCATGGTTTCAATCTGCTGCTCGGCGACCATCAGCGTAGCTTCTGGTTCAGCAATGACGGCGAGACATCGATGATGCAGCTCGAGCCAGGCATTTACGGGCTGTCGAACGGTTCGCTCGACACCCCATGGCCCAAGGTGCTTCGCGCGAAGGCGCAATTCTCCAGCCTGCTCTGTCAGGGTGCACCCGACGATGCGTACTTCGAGATGCTCGCGGATACCACACGCGCAGCCGATGCCCGGCTTCCGGATACCGGCGTTTCACTGGAGTGGGAACGGCTGCTCTCGCCCATCTGTATCGAGTCGCCGGACTACGGCACTCGCGCATCGACGCTATTGCGGGTGGACAGCAGCGGGCAGGCACAGATGAACGAGCGTGTCATTCGCTGATTTCGACGCTTTGTCTCTCGACTCGGTCGATCAACCCAGCCTCCTGCGCATCAGCCGATGGGGCATGTCGGCTTCGATGAATTCCTCGCCCTCGACGATGAAGCCTTGCTGCTCATAAAACGGCACCGCATGTGTCTGCGCATGCAGCACAAGCTCCTCATGGCCATCCTGTCGCGCATGTTCGAGCAGCGCGACCAGCACCTGCTTGCCTATGCCTTTGCCGCGCAATGACTGGCTTACCGCCATGCGCCCAATGTGGCCATCCGGCAGCAAGCGACCGGTGGCCACCGGCTGACCCTGTTCATCATAGGCGACCGCATGGGTACTGACTTCATCGCCCTCATCCCATTCCAGCTCAACGGGAACGTTCTGCTCAATGACGAAGACCTCGACGCGCACCTTCTGCGCATCTTCGCGCAAGCTGCCCCAGTCACCCGTGACGATCCGTAAGTTCATGCAGTCGCTCAAACATTGACTGGATGCGCTTTCTCGAAGCGCACCAGTATCTCGCGCCAGTCCTGCGGTACCGGCACACTCTTGCGCACCCGACTGTCCGCATGGACGTACATCATCTCGCCCGAGACGAGCAATTCATTATCTTTGAAAATCTCCAGAACGAAACGCATCGAGCTGCGACCGAGCTCGGCGCAGCGCACACCGATCTCCAGCATATCGTCGAAGCGTGCAGGCGCGTGATACTCGATGCCCGCTTTCCGAGCAAACAGCTCCAGCCCGGACTCGGCTTGTGCAATGACATCCGGCAGTCCGGTCTCGCGCCAGTACTCGGTGAACGCGACATCGAAGTAATTCAGATAATTACCGTTGAAGACAATGGCCTGCATGTCTACTTCAGACCAGCGCACACGCAGCGTGTGAAAGAAAGAAAAATCCTGTTTTGCCATCGCCTGTCTCGTCAGAGTTATATCTCTAGTTATTCGACCAGAAAACGTTCGATCAGCTGATTGATTCGCTCAGGCTGCTCATGCACGATCCAGTGTGTGGCCTCGGGCAGTCGCTCGATAATCAGATCATTGATCAGTGCGGGCAGCGGGTCAAGCAGTGGCGGCAGCAGCGCTTTGTCTTGCAGGCCCCAGATCACACGCACCGGCAGATGGCAATGAAAATCTTCCGGGTTCAGCGACAATTTTCCTGCACCGAGATCGTCATCGGTTGGCGGATACAGCGGCGTCGCACGATAGTAATTGACACCGCCCGATAGACCACGCGCCCAGTTCGCATGATAGCGCTGCCGTGTCGCTGCATCGAACCAGTGATCCGATGGTCTGCCCATGCCGAGCATTAGTTGCTCCATGATGCGGAAATCATCTTTTGCCAGTGCCTGCTCCGAGCCGCTAGCGCGCAGCCAGTTCATGTAGGCGCTAGCTTGCTGCTGCGCAGGATCATTCGCCAGCGCCTGCGCAAACGCATACGGATGCGTGGCATTGATGATGATCAGTCGATCAAGCAGCGTAGGCTTGCTAATCGCGATATTCCACGCAATGGCACCGCCCCAGTCATGGGCGACCATCACGCAGCGCTGATAGCCGAGATAAGCAATCAGCTGTTCGATATCCTGAGTGATCAGCTTGGGACGATAATCCGATACCTCTTCGGGCATGTCGGACAAATTGAAACCACGTAGATCCGGTGCGACCGCGAAATAGCGATCGCCAAATGCTCTCAATTGCTCATGCCAGGCGAACCAGAATTCCGGAAAACCATGCAGGAAAATCAGCAGCGGCTTGCCTCGCTCCCCGGCGCTCGCGTAGTGCAGTCGCATGCCATTTGGCAGCGATGCATACTGCCCATCCTGAATGGCCCTACTCATCCGCCCTCGCCTTTCAGGCCTGCCTGCAGCTTCTCGCGCACATGCGGTACCGACTCATACGGGTCACTTGGGTTGCGTCCAGCAAGGATGTCTTCCATGCGTCGCTGCACATTACCCAGCGAGCCGGGATGCGAGTAGATGTAGAACGTACCATCGCGAATCGCATCGAAAGTGCGTTGGGCGACTTCGGTCGCGGTCACCTTGCCGGAGGAAACGGCTTTCTCCAGTACCGCCTGCGAGATCTGCTGGCTGACCGTCGGTGTGTCTGCTGCCTGCACATCATCGGGGCGGTGCTTGTGCGATTGGCTAATGCCCGTCTGGACGAAATACGGGCACAGCACCGAGGCACCGATCGGCGCTTCGACCAGCGACAGATCGTGATACAGGCTTTCGGACAAAGACACCACTGCATGCTTGGACACGTTATAGATACCCATGGTCGGCGGATTCAGCAGCCCGGCCATCGACGCTGTGTTGACGATATGCCCCTCGTAGCTGGAATCTTTTTTCGCGCAATCGAGCATGATCGGCGTGAATATGCGCACACCGTGGATCACACCCCACAGGTTCACGCCAAGCACCCACTCCCAGTCGGCCTTTGAGCTTTCCCACACCAGACCACCGGCGCCAACACCTGCGTTGTTGAATACCAGATGCACCGCACCGAACGCATCCATCGCAAGTTTTGCGAGTGCTTCGATCTGCTCTTCCTTGCGCACATCGCACAGTTGGGCAACGACCTCAGCGCCATTCGTGCGCAACTCGTTGGCCGTGGCGTCGAGTGCTTCTTTCTGCACATCGGCCAGCACAAGCTTCATGCCGAGGCTGGCGCCCAGCCGCGCAAATTCTTTGCCAAAGCCGCTGGCGGCGCCAGTAATGACCGCGACACGGCCACTAAAATTCTTCATAACGTCCTCAGATCAATCTGACCAGTTGTTTACCAAAATTCTTGCCGCGCAAGAGGCCGATGAACGCCTCGGGGGCTGAGGCGAGTCCTTCCGATATCGATTCGCGGAATTTCAGCTTGCCGTCGGCCACCAACGCTCCCAGCTCACCCAATCCGGTCGGCCACAGATCCATATGCTCGGACACGATAAAGCCCTGCATCATCAGCCGCATTGACAGCACCGCATGCAGGTTATGCACCGGCATGGGCTGGCCGTCGTAGCCGGAGATCAGTCCGCACAGCGCGATGCGGCCATACGGATTCATGCGTGCGAGCACCGCATCCATCACTGCGCCGCCAACGTTCTCAAACAGACCGTCGATGCCGTCGGGTGCCGCAGCCTTCACGTCTTTGAACAGATTGCCACCTTTGTAGTCGATGCAGGCATCGAAACCCAGTTCATCCACTACATAGCCGCATTTCTCTTTACCACCGGCGATGCCAATCACCTTGCAGCCCTTGAGTTTGGCGAGCTGGCCCACCACGCCACCGACGGCGCCGCTGGCGGCGGTCACGGCGATGGTCTGGCCTGCTTTTGGCTGGATGATCTGGTTCAATCCATACCACGCGGTCATGCCGGGCATGCCAACCACACCGAGGTAGGCAGACAAAGGGATCTTGCTGGTATCGACCCGCTTGAGCAGCGTACCGTCAGACACGCCAATCTCGCTCCAGCCCAGCATGCCGACCACTTTGTCCCCCACATTGAACTTGGGATGTTTCGATTCGATCACCTCGCCCGCCGTGCCGCCGATCATCACTTCATCCAGCGCTTGGGGTGCTGCATAGCTTTTCACATCTTCCATGCGCATACGCATGTACGGATCAAGCGACAAGTAATGATTGCGGACTACTAACTGGCCATCGGAGATGACTGGCATGGGCTGCTGCTCCAGCCGGAAGTTTTCTGGCGTGACCGCCGAGCCTCTCGGACGCGATGCCAGTACGATCTTCTGATAAGTGCTCATGCGGTCCTCGTTTCAGAGCTTGCTGGCGATAGCCAGGTTTTTAATGTATTTGAAGGTGCCCATTGCCTTCGCCACCAGACGCTCGCCGTCGCGAATCTCGCCTTCGCAAAAGCACATCGTGGTTGAGCGATGAAAGGCGAGACCCGTGGCGATGATGCGGCTGCCCGGTTTCCCGCCCGGCTGCAGGAAACTGGTCTTCATCTCGACGGTCACCGCTGCACGTGCATCGGGATCGAGCGAGCGTCCGGCCAGCGACATCACGACATCGAGCAGCGTCATCGTGATGCCGCCGTGAGTGACATACCAGCTGTTCATGTGGCGATGCTCAAGGGTGAGTGCAATCTCTGCCCGACCGCCTTCCATCTGCACGAACTCCACGCCCAGATGCTCTGGGAACGGGATATCAAAAGGAAATTTTCCCTCGCTCATCAGATGATTATCGCCGACACGCCGCCATCGACCGCCAGTGTTTGTCCGGTGATGTGTTTGCCCGCGTCAGTGGCGAACAGCAGGACCGCCCCTTTCAGGTCTTCATCGTCGCCCAGTCGGCGCAGCGGCGCGCGCTCGGCCGCCGCATCACCCATTTTCTCCAGCAGTCCGCGCGACATTTTTGAAGGGAAGAAGCCCGGCGCGAGCGCATTGACGGTGATGCCGTACTGCCCCCATTCGCCGGCCAGCGTGCGGGTGAAGTTGATCACTGCTGCTTTCGACGTGTTGTAGGCCAGCGTCTGCATGTCCGGGCCATTGCCCGACAAACCAGCGATCGAAGCGATGTTCACGATCCGCCCATAACGGCGCGGGATCATCGATTGTTTGCCGACTGCCTGAGACAGCAGGAAGATGCTGCGCACGTTCAGATTCATCACCTTGTCCCAAGCTTCCAGCGGATGGTCCTCCGCAGGCGCGCCCCAGGTAGCACCCGCATTGTTGATCAGGATATCGATATGCCCAAGATGCTTCATGGCAGTCACGACCAGTGGCGTCACGGCACTTTCTTTGGACAGATCGGAGGCGACGGCCATCACATCGACTCCGCGCTGCTTCAGATGGGCAACTGCCTCGTCTAACTCTGCCTGCTTGCGCGAAGTGATCACCAGACGCGCTCCCTGCTCGCCCAGCGCCTCGGCCATCTGAAGGCCCAGGCCGCGCGATCCGCCGGTAATCAGTGCGGTCTTGTTGGTGAGGTCGAACAATTGCTTGATGGTGTGCATGGTCTCCTGCCTTCTTTTTATGGCCTCTGTGATTCAAGCCTCAATCAGTTTCGTAATCCATGCACTGCCGTGCCTGCCGAACAGCTGCGACAAAGGGCTTGAGCGCAACATGTTGTGGATGATTCTGGTAGGCGTCCAGTGCCGTTATCGATTCAAATTCCGAGTAAAGCAAGATATCGTAGGTGCATTCGAACCCAGGTTGCGCGATCACGACTTCGAAGGTCCGCATCCCGGGCACGAGGTGCGCACAGTCATCGAGCAGCGCTTTCATCTTCGCGGCATTAGTCGCCTTGTCCGCGCCTTCCGCATGGTCCTTGAGCTGCCACATCACGATATGCTTGATCATGCTCGCCAAGTGCTTTCTGTTGAATGTCTCAGAACCACCCGTCCTGCATGTCGAGCGTGGTGGTGTCCAGCGCCGCCAGCAGGTCGAGCTGGGCATCGGTGCGCGGCAGCTCATGACGGAAGAACCATTGGGCTGCCTGCAGTTTTCCGGCATAAAAATCGCCGTCGGGCTTTGCTGACTTTTGCGCGGCAAGCGCCTGCTCCAACCAGATCCAGCTGATGACAATATGCCCAAAGACTTCGAGATACAGTGTCGCATTGGCGAGCGTGACATTCAGATCGCCCGCGTCGTGCAGCACGTGCGTCACTTGCAGCAAACGCTGCCAGCGCTCGCGCAATGCACTGGCAAGCGCTTTGAGAGCACCATTATCTGCTTGTGCAATCGTCGCGACTACCCGCGCGGACAGTAAGTCCAGCGCGCGACCATCGCGCATCACCACCTTGCGTCCCAGCAGATCGAGCGCCTGTATGCCGTGCGTCCCTTCATGAATAGGGTTGAGACGGTTATCGCGATACATTTGCTCGACATCGTATTCTCGCGTGTAACCATAGCCGCCATGGACCTGTATCGCGAGGTTATTCCCCTCCAGGCACCATTGTGATGGCCAGGACTTGGCGATCGGCGTGAGTATGTCGAGCAGCAGCGTCGCTTCCTGCCGCACCGGTTCGCTATCGGCGGTCTTTTCTTCATCGACCAGCCGTGAGCAGTACAGAATCAGCGCCAGACCACCTTCCGCATAGGCCTTCTGCGCGAGCAGCATACGCCGGACATCCGTGTGCTGGATGATGGGTAATTGAGGCTGCAAGGGATCTTTGTTTTGCGGATGCCTTCCCTGTGGACGATTGCGCGCATAGTCGAGTGCATGCAGATAGCCGGTGTAGCCTAGCATCACCGCACCCAGCCCTACAGCAATGCGCGCCTCATTCATCATGTGGAACATTGCCGCCAGCCCCTGATGCAGTTGTCCGACCAGATGACCCACCGCGCCCGCCTTGCCACCCGGTTTGTGCTTGCCCTCGCCGAAATTCAGCAGCGTATTCGTGGTGCCTCGATAACCCATCTTGTGATTAAGCCCAGCCAGCACCACATCGTTGCGCTCGCCAAGGCTGCCATCGTCGTTCACCAGAAACTTTGGCACAATAAATAACGAAATGCCCTTCACGCCGGGAATCAGCTTACCCTCCGAGTCCGGCACCTTGGCCAGCACCAGATGAATGATGTTCTCCGACATCTCATGCTCGCCGCCGGAGATCCACATCTTATTGCCGCGCAGCCGGTAGCTGCCGTCAGCCTCAGGCTCGGCACGCGTGGTGATGTCGGACAGGCTGGAACCTGCCTGTGGTTCGGAGAGGCACATGGTGCCAAAGAAACGGCCTGACAAAATCGGCTGTGCATAGCGTGCCACCTGCTCGGGCGAGCCGCACTTGATCACGGTGTTGGCGTTGCCGATGTTGAGCATCGCATACGCCGAGGTCGCGACATTCGCCCCCTTGAACCACGCAAACCCCGCTTTCTCGATCAGACAAGGCAGCTGCATACCGCCGTGTTCGTAATCGATGCCGGCAGACACCAGTCCGGCATCAGCAAAGGCCCTCAGCGCCTCGCCAACCTCGGGAATGATGCTGACGCGTTCGCCGTCAAATTGCGGCTCATTCTGGTCAGACTTTTTGTTATGCGTTGCGAATTTTTCGGTGGCTAGCTGCTCGCACAAATCGAGCACGGCATCGAAAGTCTCTCGGCTGTGATCGGAGAAACGCGGTCGTGTGGTCAGCGATTCCGCATTCAGCCATTCGTAAAGGAGGAAGTCCAGGTCACGCCTGGACAGGATCTTCGATGACATGAGTGAGCGCTGCGATCAAACGACTTCGAACAATCCGGCCGCACCTTGCCCACCACCAATGCACATCGTGACCACTACATACTTCGCACCGCGACGCTTGCCCTCGATCAGCGCATGCCCTGTCAGGCGAGCCCCCGAGGTGCCGTAAGGATGACCGACCGCGATCGCGCCACCGTTGACATTCAGGCGATCCATCGGAATGCCGAGCGTGTCCGCGCAGTACAGCACCTGCACCGCAAAGGCCTCGTTCAGCTCCCACAGGCCGATATCCTCCACCTTCAGTCCCGCTTTTTTGAGCAGCTTGGGCACAGCGAACACTGGGCCAATGCCCATCTCATCCGGTTCGCAGCCGGCGACGGCGAAACCCCGGAAAATGCCCAAGGGTTTCTTGCCGGCTGCGGCAGCGGCTTTGTCGCTCATCACGATCGCCACCGATGAGCCATCCGAAAACTGACTGGCATTGCCGGCCGCGATCACGCCACCGGGAATCGCGGTGCGAATCTGCGACACGCCTTCATAGGTGGTGTCAGCGCGTATGCCTTCGTCGGCGGAGGCCGTGACTTCCCGTGTGACTATCTGGCCCGTGTCTTTGTCCGCCACGGCCATCACGGTGGTCATCGGCACGATCTCGTCATCGAATTTGCCAGCGGCACGCGCGGCAGCGGCGCGTTGCTGGCTCTGCACGCCGTACTGATCCTGGCGCTCGCGGCTGATGTTGTAGCGTTTGGCGACCGTCTCGGCAGTCTGCAACATGGGCCAATAAATTGCGGGCTTGTTCTCGTTCAGCCAGCCTTCCTGCACCATGTGCATGTTCATCTCGTTCTGGACGCACGAGATAGACTCCACACCGCCGGCAGCATAGATGTCGCCCTCTCCCGCGATCACGCGTTGCGCCGCGGTGGCGATTGTTTGCAGACCGGACGAGCAAAAGCGGTTGATGGTCATGCCCGGGACACTGACCGGGCAACCAGCGCGCAGCGCAATCTGGCGCGCGATATTGAAACCCGTCGCACCCTCGGGATTGGCGCAACCCATGATGACGTCTTCGACTTGCGCCGGATCGATGCCTGCGCGCGAGATTGCCGCCTGCAGCGCATGTCCGCCCAGCGTGGCCCCATGAGTCATGTTGAAGGCGCCTTTCCAGGACTTGGTCAGCGGTGTGCGGGCGGTCGAAACGATGACGGCGTCAGTCATGAAGGTCTCCAGTAGATAGGTTGCGCCCTACCATGCAGACTCTACAGGCATCACGGCATTACGGGCAAAAAGGCCGATCGAGCATAGCATAATTATCAGCACGACCGTTCTATAAATGGCTAGTCACTGTAAGTTTCTGTAAGTTCGCAGCAAGTTGCGCGTAAGTTTGCGTCCCTACACTCGTGTCCATTGTGCGGACATGTTTCTGCATGATGGGTTTTACAAAATTATTAAGGAGACTGCAATGGCTACTGCCGACGCGCAAGCACCGGGCATCACAGCCGAGGAGCGCAAGGTCATCTTCGCCTCTTCCCTGGGCACCGTTTTCGAATGGTACGACTTTTATCTGTATGGCTCGCTGGCTGCGATCATTGCCAAACAGTTCTTCGCGGGCACCGACCCGAATACAGCATTCATCTTTGCGCTGCTGGCCTTTGCGGCAGGTTTCCTCGTCCGTCCATTTGGCGCAATCGTGTTCGGTCGGCTGGGCGACATGGTCGGTCGCAAGTACACCTTCCTGGTAACGATTTTGCTCATGGGCGTGTCGACCTTTGTCGTCGGTCTGCTGCCGAATTACGCAAGCATCGGTATCGCCGCGCCGGTCATACTGATCACGCTGCGTATCTTGCAAGGTCTGGCGCTGGGCGGTGAATACGGGGGTGCGGCGACTTATGTGGCGGAGCATGCGCCGGACGGCAAACGCGGCGCATTCACTGCGTGGATTCAGACGACCGCGACGCTGGGCCTGTTCCTGTCACTGATGGTGATTCTCGCGACCCGTACCGCGATCGGCGAAGAGGCTTTTGCCGACTGGGGCTGGCGTATTCCCTTCCTGGTGTCCGTGTTCCTGCTGGCCATCTCGGTCTGGATCCGACTGTCGATGAACGAATCGCCGGCCTTCCAGAAAATGAAAGATGAAGGCAAAATCTCCAAGGCGCCGCTCTCCGAGGCCTTCGGCCAGTGGAAAAATCTGAAGCTGGTGATTCTGGCGCTGATCGGCCTGACCGCCGGTCAAGCCGTGGTCTGGTACACCGGTCAGTTCTATGCGCTGTTCTTCCTGACGCAGACCCTGAAAGTCGATGGCGCGACAGCGAACATCCTGATCGCAGCGTCGCTGCTGATCGGCACGCCGTTCTTCATCGTGTTCGGCTCGCTGTCAGACAAGATCGGTCGCAAGAAGATCATCATGGCCGGTTGTGTGATTGCCGCGGTCACCTACTTCCCGATCTTCAAAGCGCTGACGCACTACGCAAACCCGGCGCTGGAATCCGCACAAAC
>JACCEB010275750.1_pt1 | contig 42638 bp, 35 predicted proteins | sample 7454761 | NCBI WGS metagenome assembly JACCEB01 (sample SAMN15323454, study PRJNA562643) | freshwater metagenome | isolation source: river surface water | place: USA:Blue River Watershed | collected 2017-08-18
ATGTGGGTATCATGAAAAATCTTACAAGTGGCATAGACCCCATACAAGCTCGTGGATTATATCAGCCGAAACCACTCACGTTCATGCCGCAGTTCAAGCTCGTATTATGTTCAAATGAGTTTATGAAGATTGACACACAAGACCATGGCACATGGCGTCGTATAGCCGTGGTGGATTTCTTGTCGAAATTCTGCGATAAACCGGTGCATAACGACCCTACGACTCCGTATCAATTCAAGATGGACGAGAATTTGGTGAATCGTCTGGACGGGTGGAAACAGGTGATGGTTGCTATGTTGGTGGAGCACGCGTATCAGATGGGAGGTAAATTACGCGAGTGTAAATATGTTGTTGCATCGAGTGATAAGTATCGCGAGAAACAGGATTATATTTCCGAATTCATTGCCGACCGAATTGTGTTGGACCCAGAGGGAACCATTACAAAGCCGGGACTAACATTCGAGTTCAAAATGTGGTATGAATCGACATATGGTCGCGGTGGTCCGGCAATTAAAGAGGTGCAAACATATATGGACCGCAAGTTCCAAAAATGCAATGAAACAAAGGTGTGGTTAGGTGTTCGGTTCGGAACAAGTAACACGAAACGACAAGTGGATGATTCAGATGTAAGTAGTGTGGAGATTGGAGATTTATAAGAGGTAAGTTTATTTTTTTTATTTGTAAATAATATACATGTCGGTATCAAAACAACAATATGGAGGTATAATAAATAAATCCGATGTGTTAAAACATATAATAAGTATTGGTTATGAGTTTGAAACCCATGATTTAGCCAAATTAAGTTTGCACGAAGAGAAATATTTGATAAACAGTGCAAATAATAATGAAGATATGGAAGAAGAACTGCGTTTTGATAAAAATTATTTCACGTATGAAGCAGCTATGGATTTGGAAAATGATACTGATTCATCTTTCTTTGAATCAGATGAGTCAAAACAATCAATTAAAACGGCCCCAACGGTTCCTTCGGGAGAAATTGATGCGGAATTTGTTGAATATATGTTGGAACCAAGACCCAAAGATGGTAAGAAAACGAAAATGGCCATCACTAATGATATTGCGAATGCACCATTCATAAAAATGCTTACAAAAAAATGTCGAGGTAGAGAGAAGGAGAAAAACTCGTTATATATGTATCGAACACACCAGGGAAAATTATACAGTATTAAATTTGACCCTGATATGAGAAAAATATCATGTGGAAATTTTTCCGGGTTGGAAATAGTTATTACGTATTATAAACCCAAACGAGGAGATAATGTAATTCTGGAAACTTTTGCTGATGCATGTGAGCGTATAGTGCAGCATTTGAGTGGTTTAAAAGAGAGTCGCGGTGATTTGTTTTTGGCAAATAAGAATAAAAAAGGATTTTCCGCGATTGGTAAAATCCCATATCGCAGACTTTTTCACAAAGATGGTACGAATTTGTTTTACATGGAAACATATGATAATGAAATGGTGAATTCAAAGTTCCCATTAAGTGAAATAGTATTCAAACCACAAATGACATATTGTGCCAATATAGAACACGTTTATGATATTATAGAATATTTATCATATGTTCCATCGGATATGCGTGCGCGAAGAAACGAGAAAAATAAAATGAAAATCGTGCATGATAATTATGTTGATTTGATGAATAAATGTATAATACCAATGATTGAAGAATACAATGAATTAAATGCAAAATTCAATTGGAAATGTGAAATAGATATGAATACTTCTTTTGGCAAAATTATTCGAAATTATTTATTTTTAATGTACATAAAAATTGATGCATATATTTTATTTTACGAGAAACAAACCGAAGAAGAACTGCAAGAAATAAATGCACAAAAGAATTATTTTAAAAATTATTTATACATGCTTGTTAGACACTCAAATTTTGAATTATATTCGCGAATGAAATATTACATGAAAAAACAATTTAAAAAAACAGAGAATGAAACTGTGGAACTATTAAATTTTTTAATTTGTAACGTTGATTTTTTATCTGAAATTATGTATAATAATAATCCTGAAATTTTCGGTAAAAAATTAGCCAAATCTGACCCAAATTATGGAGACCCAAAAGTGAGTATTGAATCATATTTTGCTTACTTTGAAAATCCAATTGATAAAGATTTTGATGATTGGTTTTTATATTCTCACACCGACGGGGAATCAACTATGTATCCACTCAAAGGTGATGATATTATTATAGAAACCCGATTCTTCAGTGCAACAGCGCGTCATTTTTATGGTAATACAATGGGCAAACGTATGTCATCGTTGGGCGATTCTTTATCATTAAAACAAATGGTTGATTTCGTGGCGTTTCAACAAAATAAATCACGCCAAAATCTAATCATGTCAATCGAAAATAAAGTGCTTAATCCAAATACCGGTCGCATGGTCATGAAATGCGAAGAAGGTAAAGTGCGCAACGAGAATTTCCGATGCGTGAAACCAAAAACAGCTCGCCCCACACAACCAAAACCCACTCGCACCCGCCGCGCTGCAGCAAAATAAAATTGAAATAGATTTTTTATATTTTTGTTATATTATACATCAAAAATATATATGTGATTTTCACTTTACCCCAACACACACACAATGATTGAAACTACACACCTTTTAAAAGGCAATATCTTTGATATACGCTCAATTGGACACTTGAAACGTGTCGCATATTTTACAGAATTAATACCAGGTAAGAAATATGTCGCTGCACCATGCTCCTCCGACGGAGTGCCTAAATATGCATGGATTACTGAATTTGTATTCGTGGAATTGTTAGATAAACATAGCATAGTTGGTGAATGCACTATAATGGACGGGAACTACAGTTTTACTCGCATATTTACCGACAAAGATGCAATTATTTACCATGTAACATAACATAACGTAGTTTGTGCATTTTTTATTGCATATTTATTTGTATTCTCAAAATGCAACGTTCTAATTCAATATAACTTTGCGATTATTTCCTTCTCCCGAAATTCGACCCACTGGAACCAACTGTTTGGAATTGAGATATGCAGCTAAATCATACGCAGTGGTCTCTCCTGGAATATACGCGAATGCTCCTTGACCAGGTATGTCTAATTTTTTGGGTTTCAACACCTGTTTCTCCACATTCATATCTTCTTTTTCCTGTGCGTCCTTTTCTAACGTGGGGAAGGTACCGAAATCGTTCGTTTTCACATTGCCAAATCCATAACAAACCAAATTTTCTTTATTATTTTTCGCATATAAAGCACAATCTATTGCCGTAGATTTTATAGCGCCCAGTATCTGCGACGTTAAATTATCTTTCAACGACGCCAACTGATACAAATATTGGTCCGTTGTGATTGGTTTACCATCCAATCTACCCACATCACGAGTCATGATTTCGATATTATTCTTGCTCTCAATTTGTTCCTTGGAGAACGCAGTCATGTATAAAAACACTTGCACTGTTCGCATATCTGGCGGCAAATTCTTGTGACTACAAATACGACGTGCTCTACCGACCACCTGTTCAATACGCACCAAATTCCAATATGGCTCAACAATATGCACGAAACGAGTATTCTCCAAATTTATTCCTTCTGCACCCGCCGCTGTAATCATTAACACGCGTATTATTTCGCCGCGATGATTATTAGGGTGAATTTCGCGCAACTGCGCAGCAAGTGCGGCAGGCAATAAGTCCCAGTTACTGTTATACACGTTGCGTATAACCTCTTTCTCTTCCGCAGTTTCTGTTCCTGTATATAAGACAAACTTGGGTTTCGATTTTGATTCCTCTCCCGAATCAACAATCGACCAATCGCCTGAACCCGTTTTTGCTAATTTGAATTCTGCGTATCCATTATGTTCTAATACCTGTTTTAATATACCTATACCTTCCATGGTGCGGAAATTACTGTAAATCAAATGACACCCTTCATTCTTTTCATCGCGCAAGTTATTCAAGATACGCAAGAATTTGGGACTATGTATTTCTAATGATTCGGGAGATAACACATGTACGTCGCGGGTAGAATCACCACCCAAAGATACCATTGTCGTGTTTAATTTCGCTAGTGCTTCTTGGATTTCTTTTTGATATTCAGCGGATAAATCCGGGAGAGTAGCGTCATCAGCAATATCTTCGTGGTCGGCCGTTTCATCCTTGCGATTCTCCACTTGTTCTATGATTTGGTCTGGTGCCAGTTCATTGATTTTGCGAGCTGACGGCGGTTTCGGATGTTCTATTTCTGCGGGAAATACAAAATTACACATGAGACGCGAAAATATGCGGTAAGCTGAAGCCGCTTCGGCATCTTCCGTGCCAGGTTTTTGTTTGCGCTGACGTTCTGCGCGTTTTCTTTCCGCGTCTGCTTCTTCTTTTCTGACTTTTTCATATTCGCCTAATTGATAATGGCTCATTTCACACTGCTCAATATGATAGATACCGCCCTCCTTATTTTTCACAAAGGTGGGCAGAAGAGATTCTTGCGCGCTGCGGAAATAAGATGTTAGACCCAATATACGTTTTTTAAGTACATTTACGTTTTTCAGAGTCACAGTATCAATATCCACGAACCATTTGTTGAATTCGTCTTTCGTATCCGGGAGACATTTATGATACATGGTGTCTATTTTCTTATTCACTGCAAAACCATTGTTTTCTAATATGGATAAAAATGTATCAATGAATGTTTTATCGGAAATATTTCCTTGTTCTGATAATCGAACACCCACATATTTCGCGTTTGGATCATATGGTTTTTGGTCTTCGCGTCTATTTTTCTTTTCAGCAGCAGCACCAGCACCATTTTCTGGAACAGGGACAGGGGGATTTTTCCGGTTGGTTTGCATAACCATGTTGTTGTTCTCTTTCCCAATATCCACCGTGATTTTATGCACGTGTGTTTCCTTGGTTTCTGTATTTTTTTTCACTTTGTATTGCAAATCTGCTAATCCATTTGTTTTCCAAGTTTTATCATGCTCCTCCAGCAATTCCCATTTCTTCATATTTTTTAACTCATCCGCGTTGGCTCTTAAATAATCTAATTTTTGTTCCAATGTGATGCCTTCCAAATCAGTGATTGTTCCATGTGTTGGAGCGATGGGTTTATACCCGAATTCATTAACGCGTTTATATAATTCATCATCTTCACCTCCCCATCCCCAAAAATTATTCGGGAAACCATTCATATTTTCATACATGGTTTGATTAAATGATGTAATACCACCCAAATACTTCGGATTTTTACTATATCTTCCCCATACCTTGGCTATATGAATAGGCTTACCATCCTCCGGTATTTTAAAATAATACTCAATTAAATCCTCGGACGGTATTAAATCCACATCGTGAAAAATAAATACATTCGCTCCTTTTTCCAAAGCGATCTCGTACCCAATATTCAATAATTTCCCACGATTGAATTTATTTCCATCATTACTTTGTTCGACAACGATGATGTTATAACTTAATTTTTGTTCGCTATGTTTGCTAATATATTTATTGAATAGTTTGGGCAATTCCACCGATATTTTGGCCAAATGCTTACTCCTATTTAATGAACCAGAGTCGCGATATGGTATTATTACAGCTATATTAATTCCAGTGTCTTCTCCTTCCCCTCCCAACATGCTGTTTCCTCCCAACATGTTTCCGCCCAACATGTTTCCGCCCAACATGTTTCCGCCCAACATGTTTCCGCCCAACATGTTTCCTCCCAACATGCTGTTTCCTCCCAACATGTTTCCTCCCAACATGCTGTTTCCTCCCAACATGCGTTTGCCAGAAGAAAAATCATTCAAGAATCCAAACGGGTTTCTAGTTACGGTAATTTTCCCGTTGGAATAATCAATATAATCATATGTGCGGAAATTTGCCGAATTTAAGATACTATACATTTGCTCTTTTGCAAATCCACTTGGTGGAGTCACCTGAATAGTCCATGTTTTAATGTATCCACGCAACATATTAAACATAATGCCGATTTCATTTGGGTAATTTATCATAGGCGTTCCAGACATAAATACAACACGCGCATTATTCGCCTCCATAATCCAGCGATATAATTGGAGAGCTATTTCTCCTCCGGATAATTGTTCGACAACTTCTTCGACTTCTCCCGAAGTTGGAGCGGCTGTTTTCTTTAATTTGTTTGATATACGACTCACCAAATTATGCGCCTCATCTACTAATATTACAGCATCATGAAACGGATTCTCGCCATATTTAGTTACGAGTTCCCGCATTTTATTCTTGTTTAACCCGTTGTAATTTATATCAACGTATTTCGCACGAATCATTTGATTTAATTGGTCATCCAACTGTTTCTGTTGCGCAGTATCCAAATCTTTGAAATTGGCGGTTTGTTTGCTCACATCCACCATCCATGCTCCACCGTTTCTTTTTACGAATTCGGGAGAAAGAGATAACACAGAAGCTAACATATCCACATATTGTGGCATACCATTTATACTAACAAACTCCCAAAATTGGTTCTTTTTATAGAGTGGGTCGCCATATTTTTTCAACTCACTGAAAAAGTTCATCTTGAGAGATGCAGGTGTTAAAACAAACACGCGTTTTTCCGTTTTCATTCCTTCCGCGATGGCAATAGATGTGGCTGTTTTACCACTGCCCAACCCGTGCAACAAAAGAAGGCCGCGATATGGAGTATGTAAATTTAAATAATCACGCACAACTCGTTGATGTATGAATAGTTGCGTCTCTTTTCCACCGGCACTGCGATTATCACACGTAACTGTTTCATTCTCTTTCAATATTTCCGCATTGTATTCAGAAAATAATTCCGCCAATTTTTGTGTATATAATTTACGATTGCTCATGTAAAAATCCGATGTTTTTATCTGGAATTTTTCCGGTTTGGGCAATCTATCCTCGATTTTGCGGCCATTAATTTCCATTGTTTTGTATGTTTCCGGATTCACTGGCACAGCCTTTCCAACATTAGCAGGTCGCAAAGTCTTCGACTGAGGGATGGCCCTGCGTGTTCTTTGCACAGTTTCATAAGGCTTCGACACTTTTTCTTCTCTCACTTCTTCCACTTCTTGCTTTTCCTCATTAACGACTTCTTCTTTTTCTTCTCTCACTTCTTCTTCCGCTTCTTTGTCCTCTTCTTCCACCTCCTCCTTCTCTTCTTCTGCTTCTGCTTCTTTATCCTCTTCTTCCACTACCTCCTTCTCTTTCTCTTCACCCTCAACCACTTTTTCTCCTTCGTCTAACTCCAACTCTGGAATAAATTGGTTCATGTTCGGAGGAACAATTAATGGCGAAGTGTATTCTTTTTCTTTCAATCTTGGGTCAAGAATGCGTGTATCATAAACACTACTAAAAAATCTGCCAGTTTTTTGCACTACCAATTTGCGGTCAATATTCATATTGACTCTATTATCTGCAACATGTATTGACATTATCGGGACCATGGGAGGTCTTTTCAATGCTGGTTTTTGCGCCAATTTATCTAAATACAATTGACGTTCTTCCATTTATTATTTATATCTACAATAATACAAGATTATTGTAGAAGAAACGCCTTCTTATTCATATTCATATTAAAACAATACACTAATTTGCTATAAAAACCATCTCGTCTCCCGATTCATATATCTTATCTAATTCAACGGGAGGGTCTTTTTGTTGATTTTCCGTTGAACATAAAATTCCCGTCATCTCATCCAAAGATAGAGGTATTAAATCGGGCAAATCATCATACGTATTATCTTCCGAAATAATTGTTATTCCATCATCAAATGCAAAACACTTTTGCAAATGCATCTCATAATCATTTATGTCAAACACAAAATCCATTATGGGAACCAAATCCACAATTAAATCATTCACCCCGCTAAATTTTGGCCGATTCAAACACACAGACGCAGAATACACTTCAAACGTCCAGCTAAAATCGTCCGCATTATAATCATAAAAAAACGAATTCAAATGATATCCAACCATACTCAAATCACTCGTTCTATACGTAAAATCAACGCCGACCGCGGAAAAATCCATCCTGCGGGTCAATACAACATATTCTCCTTCTGAAGAAAATACAAACATCTTAAACATTTCGTCCGATGTGGAGTCAAGACAAGTTAAACACGCAAATATTTTTTGTGTCATTTTTATTTCGTATAATAACATTTATTAAATAATCTTTATGTTTATTCACGAATATGAATAAACATACATTATATATTTGACACCCGATCGGGGACTCGAACCCCGGACCACTAGCTTAAAAGGCTAGCGCTCTACCGACTGAGCTAACCGGGTATTATGGTAGGTGGAGACATGGCTCCACTATACAAAATAATTACGTCTTTATATTGTTTTTGAAATAAAAAAATAGTTTAAAATGGCGGCCACTCTCTATCTTTATTTACGCACCGTGTATGCATTTCTTCATCTTGTAAATCCGGTCTGAGTTGATTCTTATTATCAACGACAAATGTAATATACATTGTTTTTGGTATATTTTCTTTGGCCAAAAAGTAAAAAGATTTGGCTTTCGGTGATTTTTTCGAGTAACAGTCTTCGCAAATAACATGTTTTGGATGCAGATACTGATTCATGGTCAATTTTTCCAAGTTATATGTATTTCTTACGTAATATCTATCATACACCAAAGGATTAAATGAACCAGAACATTCTTCACACATAACTCTTGGATTTCGACCCTCTGGATGAATTCCTATAAATATACTCATCAATCTGCGTTTGAAATCATTCATGTTATTTATAATGCATCTTTTTGGAACTTTCCACACATTCGGTTTTTTCGCAGCAGCATAACACGGCGAACCTTCAAAACATAAAAATTTATTCTTGTCTCTTCGACTCAGATTATCGTAAGTTTTGTATATTCTCGCTGATTTATCTCCGCACAAGTAACTACTCCTTTGTCCATTGAAAGATTCGCGGTGCAATTTACTTATTGGTTTCTCTTTCAACACATCACTGCAATGTTCCAATATATAATTATACGCTTGTTCATACAGTTCGTGTGATGTGAAAAAATAATGTGTTACAAACACAGTGTCCAAAAAGCAAGGATAACCGAAAAAATAGGCAAATTGAACAGTGCTTGAAAAAGAACGATTTGTCTTTTTGCAAGTCTCCGTTATTTCAAATTGACGTTGAAGCGTATGTGTTTTATTGGCTGGCACGAGTAACCTTCCCATTTATATTTATCGCACAAAACAAAACCAACCAAAGGTCACCCCTCCTTTCGTCGGGGATTTACAAGGTCACCCCTCCTTTCGTCGGGGATTTACCAAAGGTTGCCTCTCCGCTTCGCTCCGAGGACTTACTGATTAATTCTCGAAATGGCTGATTCACATGCAAACTGCTCCGCCTTCTTCTTAATTTTGTGTTTTCCCTCCCCCAAAAATACCAAAATTTTGCCATGAACAGCCATATAGTCGTGTATTCCCTTAAACCCATTTTGAAATCTTGACACTGGAACCGCATCTCGTATCGACGTATCGTGTATATGTTGCCCCAAACATAAATACACACCCATGTGATATCCCGTATCTGCCGTATGTGGCGTAACGTCTAAATAATGTGGCGTGACCTTGAACTCTTTCTGAATAATCACCTGAAGAATATTTTTATAATTATCATCATTCTTAATCAACTGCACCCAATCAATGTGTTTTTCAAACACCGATTCCACGAAAATCTGCGCCATTTGAAACCCCGGACCACAGACAAACACATTCTTAAACCAATCATGCTCGTCTTGCACCGTGATTTTGTTGAAGTCCAAAAACAGCGCCCCTAAAAACGCCTCAAACAAACATCCCAATTTCTTCAAATTGGTACGTGTCTGTTTTTGTTCCGCGGAATTGGATAAAACAAACCATTTGTGCAGGCCCATTTCATACGCCATACGACCTATGCTCTCATTTTTTACCACTGCAATCTTTTTCTCTGTCATAAATCCTTCGTTTTCTTCCGGGAATCGGCGATACAAATAATATTTAGTAATACATTCCAACACGCCATCGCCCACAAATTCCAATCGTTCATTAGATTTAGTCGAAAGTGGCATACAACCTTCCGGACATTCTGCCATCACTACGCCATTTCTATTACATTCAGATTTAGGCGCACGACAATATGAACTATGTATAAACGCTCGCTTATATAAATTCACGTTATGAATTGGAGCATTGATTCCATATTTTCCCAAAATCGATTGAATTTCTTCGGCTTCAATCGGTTTATTTAGGGAATTAAACGGGTCAAACACTAACATCTCTGTTCCATCCGATTTACGGACAACTCGAATGTCATCTTCGCCGTTTAATTTCACAGTAATGGGCGGCTGTGCTGAATGTTGCGTTTTACTATTCATTAATATTATGCGATTCTTTAATTAATTACTGTTTTTATTGACAAATCTTTAACCCGTTTTCATAAATTAATTATGTTTATTGTATATATTAATCATGGTATTATACAACTCCGCAACAAGATCTCGCAATACTGGATCTCTCATTAACAGACCTCAAGGTGGTGGCGAGAAGAAAGCCGGTTTTCCTTATCAGGTTGGTCGCGATTCATGGGTGAGTATCTATTTTCACTCTACTGACCCCATTAATGGCCACTGCTGCACCTTGAAAAGAATTAACGTCGAGATGCCATTCAAACCTATCCGAAGCAGTCGTCCTCTCTGGGTTCGTCCTGGCAGTGCTTATGGCAATTAGGGGGCCGTAGATTCCCTAACCTAAATAACGCAAAATGCTATCTATCACATTAGAACCCATTCTGCGACCATTAATTTTAATTTCTTTCAATTCGTCGGGTCTCTCCCGAATCATTTCTAATAATTCACGAATATTTTTATATTTTGACATTAATTCAACCGCAATAGTTGAACTAATGCCCGGTATTTGACACAGTATGATTTCGCCTATATTTTCCGGGGTCACATTCTCCTTCTTCACTTTCTTCACCACAGAACAATATGCTTGGACTTGTGTAGTCTCTTGTGCAGAGTCTTGATTTTGCGCAGAGTCTGGTTCTTCAGTCTGAGACTGAGTAACTGGTGTATATAAATTTATGCCTTTTTCTTCGTTGCGTTTCATCTTTTTCCACATTCCCGCAATGAAATCCGCTGTTTCTTGCACAGATGATGTGCGTATTACACTGAATCCTTTATAAAGTTGCAACGACGTCATTGCGGAAATCACCAATTGTTTTTCCGCTGGATTGCGAAGTGTAGAAAACATACCCTCTATAATATACATTATTCTATGCGGTGCAACACCACTGGAGTGTATTAAACGGTGCGATTGTTCTTCATATCGACCGTCCTTAATACTCGCCAATAAATCAGAGAGGGATTTACGTTCGAATATAATGACGTCTTTCAATAGTTCGGAAGAGAATATAATGTCGCCAATCGTTAATGGTTCAACTTTAATGGGCAATTCGGGAGAAAAACAATCGCGTAATTTGGCTTCGCGTGTGTCAAAAATAATACTGTGTAATGGCATGATATGTATAAAACGTATTGTCTATTATATTTATGTGTGAATTATATTGTATAATTAGGTATAGAATTTATATCCATTATTACGCAGTCTGGTGTGTGAATTTCAGCCGGATTATTATATAAAAATTTCTTGAATTCCTTTTGTTTTAATTGATTTTCTGGCGTATGTGCATGAACTGTTCGCGCTATCATCATATATAATTTGAATCCGGGGTATCGTTCCGAACCATTATTCTTGACATACACATTTTTACCGCGGTCATCCATACACCAACGACGCATTAACTCGCGAAATACCGGCAAATCACGCCTATTCTCACTTATATCATACGCAGATGTCGCCAATCTACACAAATCAAAACTGGGGTTCGGATCAACGCGTTTTTTATTCGCGTCAAAATATGGCTCTGTATTATACAATTTTTCCGCTTCACCGTCAGGACTATAGCTATCGCTACACATTATCTTTCCGCGATATTTATATACAGCTCTACCAAAATCTATTATTTTAAATATACGACCATACGTTGGAACGCGATACAATTTATGATTATATTTATAATATAAATGCTTTATATCCGTCGTTACATACATAATATTGCGCGTGTGTAAATCATTGTGTGTTAGTTGAAACGTGCGCTGATATATTAATAACGCAAATATAATTTGTGCCATCGCTGCGATACACTGGTCATCATTCAATTGACGGTTTTTTAATAAATCTTCAAATAATCCTTCGCATTTCTCTATGCAAATCATATGTACCGGGAAATTGGGAATATATGCTTCAATTGCATCGAAATCAGTCATATATGATTCGTCTTCGTCCTCCACTTCCTCCTCCTCCTCATCATCCTCCACTTCCTCCTCCTCTTCGTCCTCCACTTCCTCCTCCTCTTCGTCCTCTTCCTCATCATCCTCTTCTTCATCCTCATCATCCTCATCGCTACCATCCTTCTGAATCTCTTCAAGTGATGCTCCTTCTAGATTGAGATTTACTTCCAACGGTTCGGTTGTCAGTGAGTCTTTAATCGCAACGTCATCAACAACTACATCAAAATTCAACATATCATGATTGACTTCTTCGCAACTAAATTCCAATGCGGGACGATTGGCACGTGACCATGAAGATAAATCATTGCGCGTTCCAATAAAATCGTCATCCAAATTCAAATGAAATAATTTCCCCAAATTATCATTAAAATATTTACTGTCGCATATACTTTCATACATATCGTCCCATAAATCAAACTTAAACACGCGCTGCATTCCAACAAATGACCCATAATAATCAAGTCCATGCACGAAATTATGTGTATGCATCATCTTACTTGATAAATAATAAAAAAACCCATCTGTGTATGCCATGTTATTGTATCGCATAATGCGATTCTCTTGCGTAGGCGAATTATCATATTCCCACGTTGGTAACACATCTATCGGTGTGTCTATTTCCGATGTCATATATGTGAGATGGTCTATTAGCGGCGAAAACTTAAAATGAACTGATTTGTTTATAATCTCTCCCGAAATATCCATCACTTGATTCGAATTCACGACCCGATATTTGTGATTTAGTGTAATACGATTGTAATTCGTATCTCGCATTTTAAAAAATAAACTATATATGGGATTATAATTTTGAATGCTTACAAAATCAAATGGAGCATATCCATATTTTATGTCCGGTTGCTGTGCTTCATCAATGGGCAAATAATTGGAAATGTCGGCTTCAGGAATGAAATTGTAATCGATTGTGAATGCAGCTGGCATTGTGTGTATGTGTGTGGTTTATATTTAGGTAAAAATATTAAAAGTAACTATATTTAGCGTGCGTGTTTTATATACATATTCTTAATCTTCATAGAACATATAATTTACATATTCTGTATCGTATTTTTTGAATAATAATGTCGCTAAACATGAATAAGTTTGATATGAAAAGCATTACGTTTAAAAAAGAGGAAAATAAAGGTCCTGTAATTGTTATGATTGGCCGTCGTGATACTGGCAAATCATATTTGGTGCGCGACTTGCTATATCACCATCAAGATATTCCTTTAGGAACTGTCATTTCCGGAACAGAAGCGGGCAACGGATTTTATGCCGCTCATGTTCCCAAACTGTTTATCCACGAGGAATACAACACGGTGTTGATTGAAAACATTTTGCGCCGGCAAAAAATGGTGCTCAAAAAAGTTGTGGGAGACGTGAAACAATACGGCAGTTCTTCCATTGACCCTCGAGCATTCGTGATTTTAGACGATTGTTTATACGATGCCTCGTGGGCGCGCGACAAAATGATGCGTCTGTTATTCATGAACGGCCGTCATTGGAAAGTCATGCTTATTATTACCATGCAATATCCTTTAGGCATTCCGCCGAATTTGCGAACGAATATTGATTATGTGTTTATTTTGCGCGAACCGTATTTGACCAATCGGGAGAGAATCTGGAAGAATTATGCGAGTATGTTCCCTTCTTTAGAAGCTTTTTCCGCCGTCATGGACCAGACCACCGAGAATTACGAATGTTTGGTCATCAATAACAACGCCAAATCCAACAAGTTGATCGACCAGATATTTTGGTACAAAGCTCAGCCGCGTCCCGATTTCCGATTGGGTGCGGCCGAATTCTGGGAGGCGTCCAAAGATTTGCCGGATGATGATGAGGAAGAGTATGATCCCAGCCGGCCGAAGAAGAAAAATGCGCAGCAAATTAATGTGAAAAAATCCAATACTACCACCAAGTGGTAAAATATATATTTTAATGGTGTAAAATACATATTTTACCCCCTTAGAATTATATTGTTAGTAGAATGATATAAAGAATTATTATTAATTCATAGTATAAATAATAATAATGAGCTTAAAGTTTGAACATGAAAAGTTAAAGAATGAGATTGTGAGATTACTTAACCAGTATGAACATGTGGATTCGTTCCATAAGGAACATAATGAGATGGGAGAAGCAGTGCATAGTCGTAACTTGAGAAAAATATATAATAACATTAATAATATTTTAGATGAACACCATAAACAGTATCCGAAAGATATAGAGAAATATAGAAAACAGACGTCAGTCTCCCAAAATGATGTATTTAAAGTTACACAAAGTCCTAACTCTAGAAGTGATATTTTTGTAGAGCAAAGTTACAAGTTTTCGACACCGGTTAAATTTAATTGTGTTAATAGTCCTGGTCCTACATTTGGTTTTACGTATGATAATTCAGACCAATATAATAACACATTAATTATTGGAGCAAGAGAAACTGGGAAAACAACTTTGGTTAAACAAATTATTTCCAAATTAATTCGTGAAACAAATAATATTTCATCTGTTATTTGGGTTTCAAATGGCAAATCAAGAGAAGATAATTTACCAAAGGAATATACTGTTGTTGAACATTGTGCTGCGGATAAAATACCATTATTTGAAAAACTAAACCCGCATTTAATTGCGGCACTGAATTTTATTGCTGGCCACATATATGTAGTTTTTGATGATACTATATGTGGTGCATCTATGTATGAAGAAGTTAAAAACTGCATGGAAGTCTCATTTCCTATGGCCAGCAATAAAATTCAATGCTTTATAACAAATTCTTATATGCCTACTGAATTTATTAAACATAAAAATTTGTTTAAGTATATTGTTGCATTTAAGGAAAATAAACGTGTTATGATAGAACGATTATATAACGTATTTTATTCCGTTAAAGACGCGGATTTATTTAATGCATTTGTGGATACAATGCAAAATCAATTAGCTAATTATAATTGTTTGGTAAAAATTATTAAAAATGAAAGTGATATGGAGAATATTCCTGTTCAAGTATCTTTATTCAGTTACTTTTTATAAAAAATATAATGCACTGCATTTTCCCACCTAATAATAATATGCAACAACAACAACTCATATTATTATTTTTGTTTCTCTTTCTCTCCCGAACACAATCTTTTCGTTTCGTCCAATTCAACGCCGAATGGTTGTTTTACAACTATTACGTCCCCGCCAACTGTCCCGGTACCGGCTGCACCTGGCCCAACCAATCCGCCGCTCTCACCCACATCCAAACCGTCAGCTCCGTTTTGTCCAAAATCCAACCCGATTTAGTCAATATTTGCGAAGTCGAAGGTTTAGACGAACTCAATATGCTCCAATACCCCAACTCCACCGCATATTTATTACCCGGCACAGACACCGCCACCGGCCAGAACGTTGGGCTCATTGCCAAACATGACATCACAATAGCACCACTGCAACGCACCTCCGCAACCAAACAATACCCAATACCCGGTTCCACATGTGGATATACCGGCAATCCAGGTACTACGGGTGTGAGCAAACATTATTACACCACTGTGTCTATTACCAACGTCAGTCAAAAAATTGTCCTGATTGGCGTCCATCTATTGGCATATCCCACCGACCCGACCCGATGTGCGGAACGCGAAGCGCAGGCAACGATTGTGCAGGAATTAGTGGCGAATTTCACGGAACAGGGCATGCCAGTAATAGTGATGGGAGATTTCAACGATTATGACGGCGAAACGCTGGATGCATTGTCGGATAAACCTCTGTCGTCGGTGTTAGATATAGTGAAGGGTTTATGCGGTCCTTTAGCGGGGAAATATGAATTGTATAATGCGGCGTCTCTGATGCAGCAAACAGACCGTTGGTCGGACTGGTGGGACAAAAATGGCGATTGTGTAGGTACCTTGAATGAAATGACCATGATCGACCATGTGTTGGTCTCTCCCGAACTGTTGGATAAAATTAGGATGGTGGAGATTTGGCATGAGTATGCGGAGTATTGTGGTAAGTGGAACTCGGACCATTATCCAGTGATTGTGGATTTTGATTTATGAGAATTCGGGAGAGAAAAACAATTAAGGACATGCCATATTGATATTTATTGGAACCATGAAAACGGCCGAAAAAGGATACACAATATTTAGCAAAAGCGGATGCCCCAATTGTCGCAAAGTGAAAGAGCTTCTTAAAGAAAAAGGACACGAACCGCTCATCATTGACTGTGATGAAGCTCTGTTGGACGACCGCGTGGGATTATTGGAGTATTTGTTTAATTGTGGGGCAAAGGGTACCACGTTTCCATTCGTGTTTTTAGACAATCAATATTTGGGCGGTTATGAAGACACAAAACGTTATTTAGAACAAGACGCGGCATTCGATGGAGAACTCTGAACGGTCATGAAAAATTGAAATAAAGTTATTATATTATATATTACAACATAATAAATAATATATACTATATTTAAAATCTATATAAAGAAGGTATGGAGAAGCGTATAAATTCAAAAATCGATACTTATTTGTCGGAGTTTAAGTCGAATGTACGCAATAAAATTATTGGTATGAATTTGGATAAGGATAAGATGAATGAATTAGCGGAGTTTATTACGGAGTATTCGCGTTTATCTTTGGATAAAGAGGATTTTGCGAGACGCAAGCGTGTAAAAAATGCAATCCCGCATAATAATCGGTGTAATGCGTTGCGGGCGAATGGTGAGCAATGCACGCGCCGAAGGCGCGATGACTGTGAGTTTTGTGGCACACATTATAAGGGCACGCCTCACGGTCTTATTAATGGAGAAGATACTGGAATGGCTCAGACGTGTGTTAAACAAAATGTGGAGTTGGTGGTAGAAGATATTGGTGGTATTGTGTATTATATAGACAAGAATAAAAATGTATATAATACGGAAGACGTGTTGCGCGGAACAGAGAACCCAGCTGTTATAGGTAAGTATAATCCGGACACTAAAAGTCTCGTTTTGAAATAGGGATGTTACCTCGTTTTTTGCAATACATATATGTGTTGATAATCATCTCGCGACCATTCTTTCACGTCGAACTTGCCAATTTGTGAAAACCCACATTCTTGCGCTATTTTTAATATTATTTCGGGAGAGTCCATCCACATTTGCAATTCATTCTGACGAATGTGTCCAGATGCAGAATCCGTGAATGTCTCCCGAAACGTGGTTTCCGGGTCATTCGTTTTTTTAATGAATTCTGATTTGTATGTAAAATCGTCGAAATTCACCAAGGTTTCCGTGTATTTGCGTCCTGATTTCGGCTGCACACCACCGAAAAGCGGTTTAGCTGCAGGAACTGTTGGGTCAAACCGGTCAGGTTCGACTAAATGGATAAACAAATACCCATATGGTTGTAACCACGTGGCAATATTACGCAAGATTACGCGTTTATTCATATCATCATGACGATAAATTCCGAAATTGCCGAGAGAAATATGTGTGAATGTGGCCGGTTCAAATGTCATTGGATGTGTGATATTTGCAATTTTGGTTTTAGCAGATGGGTGTATCTCCCGACTTTTTGAAACCATATCACGAGATAAATCAACGCCAAATGTGCGGGTGTATCCTTTTTGTGTAAGTGCGGCCACCAAATGCCCCGTTCCTGAGTTTGCATCGAGGATGATTGAATTATCTTTATCTGGTTGTGTGGTTAATATGGCTTTTAATTCAAGAGGCGCTAATACTTCGGGCTCGAAAATTTTATCGTATATTTCAGCATAAAAATCGTCAAACACATTATTTACTCCACACTTGCTTACGTATTTATCCTGTTGATCGAAACCTTCTTGATTTTGCGCATAATCATGAAATAATCGTTTATTTTTAATCATGAAATAAGCTAAAATAGAAGCGAGTATGAATAATGTTTTTAATAATATGTCATTTCGGTCCGTGCTCAATAAAAATTTCCACAAATTCATTTGTATTATACTGTCATAAAATTGAATATGTATTGTGTAATGCAAACAGAATTAAATAAATACTTTATCATTATATAAACCCATATAAAAAACAATGAAAGCTTTGCTCAATAAAATCAATGCCATGACGGCGGCGGGAAAAATTGGCGATAAACAACCCATTCGACCCAAAACCGAAAAAACAATCGAGTTTGAGCGAATAGCTGCTTTGTATTTAGACAAAATACTCAACTCCTCGCCTAAAGGTGTAGGAGAAGAAATGGAAATTAGATTTGGGAAAAATAACTGGACAGACGCACAAATTACCAAAATTGATTATGATAATGTCGTGAAAACACTTATTTCACATGGATTTCGCACAGAAGAATTGTCATACGAAGGACAAAATCATTTGCGTATTAATTGTGAATACGTTGATCCCAATACTGGACATCGGAAAACTTCGCATGTCAGAGCCGATATCATTGGAACCGACCTTATTTCCGCATATTGCAAAACTAACAGCATTCAGGCACTTTTAAATATGCCTTCTACTTCGTCCGCCGTGAAGGAGAAAATCAAATTTACTCAGAAAACGCCGGTATTAGATGCAGAGGGAAAACCGATTGCAATGGTGCATTTTGACGACCACAATTTTCGCGTGGATATCAAAACCGAACGAGATTATTCCGCATTTTCCAATGTAAGCAGACGTATTATTGACAGCTGGATGGACAGCAAGAAATCATTTCGTTATTTGAATCGAGTCCGTTTAATGCATAGTGATTTGCCCGTATTTGCGGATTTAAGTATTTTGCAGAAGTCGGCTACATACAAAAATGTTCCCATCATGAAATACACCATCCAAGAAGCTGGTGTATTCGACACACCCGCATCCTATGAAATCGAGCTTGAAGTCGATTCTAATCATCACACGATTCAACACATCGTAATTGGCATGCGCAACGGAACTTACACGAAAGAAGACGCTCTGAATAAATTCATGGGATATTTACGAACATCGATTCGCATTATTATGAGCGCATTGCAAGACACTATGTATCCAATCGGCAACGAAGAACAGCAAAAGATTGCTCTTGAATACATGCAACTCATTCACGGCAAAGACTATGAACCTCGCAAGAACAACCGCGTGTTTGCGTTTGATTTTGTGGGTCCTTCCCCCGTGACTTTACAGTTAGAAAATGTGTCCAAACCGAATGAGAAATCCGTCGTTCCCAATATTCGCACGAATTATTGTGTGACAGAAAAAGCCGACGGTGAGCGCAAACTCTTATTTATAAATCACAAGGGTCACATCTATTTTATAGATAATGGTATGCGTATTAGTTTTACCGGATGTATCACGGGAGAGAAGGAATTATTTGGAACCTTGTTGGATGGAGAACATATTAAACATAATAAACATGGAAAATTTATTAATCTATATGCTGCATTTGATGTTTATTACATACACGAAAAATGCGTCCGTGATTTACCATTCTTTGTGAATGCAGAGGGTGTTGTCGATGCCAAACAGCGCATGAAACTAATGAATAAATGCGTGGAAATGCTCAAAATAGCGCCCATCACCGGACGAAACGGATGCCCAATCCGCGTTGAATGCAAAATGTTCTACATTAGCAACAGTATGACCACCATCTTTCAATGCAGCGATGAAATATTGGCTCGTGTGCGAAACGGACTATTCGAATATGAAACAGATGGTTTAATTTACACTCCCATACATCTCGGTGTTGGCGCCACACGTGAAGGTATGACACTGGAAGAATTGCCTAAAAATAAACGCACATGGGAATGGACTTTCAAATGGAAACCGCCCGAATTCAACACCATCGATTTCTTAGTTACTAACAAACTCGATAAATCCGGCAATCCGGAAATACACACCACAATCACGAACGTCATTGATGAAAACGGCGAAGAAAACAAACAAATGCTCACGTATCGCGCTTTTATTCTAAACTGTGGATTCAATCGCAAAACCGATGGTTATATTCAACCTTGGCAAGATGTATTGGACGATAAATTAGCCGCAGACGCAGACCAATTGGATGCTCGCGGAAAAGAAATCACTTATTTACCAACACAATTTGTGCCATCCAGCCCATACGACCCAATGGCCGGCATATGCTATTTACCTCTAACTGCATCCAGCACACAGGGAGGAGGTATTCAAGACTCGTTGGCTGAATCCGGCGAAATCGTGCGCGAAAACACAATTGTTGAATTCAAATTCGACCTCAATAAAGAAGGCGCATTCCGATGGATTCCTCTTCGCGTCCGTCACGATAAAACTGCGCAACTTTTAAACGGCGCGGCAGAATACGGAAATGCTTTCCGCACTGCCAACAGTAATTGGCGGTCTATTCACAATCCCATTACAGAAGATATGATTTGTTCGGGAGAGGGAATTCCTGATATTGTGGAAGATGAAGACGTATATTACGCCGACTCCGCGGCAGATACCATGACGCAGGGCTTGCGTGATTTCCATAATCGATATGTGAAACGTTCGCTTATATTGGCCGTGTCTCACCGCAACCAGTCGTTGATTGATTTTGCTGTGGGTCGCGGCGGAGATTTATCTAAATGGAAAGAAGCCGGATTGGGATTCGTGTTTGGAGTAGATGTCGCCAAAGCCAACATCGAGAACCGCAAATCCGGTGCATGCGCCCGTTACTTAGATATGTATCGCACATCAAAAGGTTTATTTGGTGCCATATTCTTGCGTGGAAACTCGTCGCTTAATTTACGCGATGGCGCGGCGTTTGCAACGGAGAAAGAGAAAACCGTGGCGAAAGCCGTGTTTGGTACTGGCCCGAAAGACCGCGGTGTTTTGGGTGCGGGTGTGTTTCGCCATTTCGGTCAGGGCAAAGAGGGATTTCACGTGTCGTCGGTGCAGTTTGCATTGCACTATTTCTTTGAAAATGATTACACGTTGCATGGATTCTTACGAAATGTGGCTGAATGCACGCGCATGGGCGGATATTTCATTGGCACGTGTTATGATGGTAAGATTGTGTTTGATATGCTGAGCAAGAAAATGAACGGCGAACCTCTGACCATTGTGAAATCGGGTCACAAGATTTATGAACTCACTAAAAAATATAACGAAACCGCTTTCCCGGATGACGAACAATCATTGGGATATGCTATCGACATGTATCAAGAGAGTATCAATAAAACGTTCCAGGAATATTTGGTGAATTTCGTATTCTTCACACGCATGATGGAGAATTACGGGTTCGCATTAGTGAAACGCGAAGAAGCCCGGAATATGGGGCTGCCCAATGGAACGGGTATGTTTAAAGAGTTATATGTGCAAATGATGGACGAGATTAAACGCGACCCAACGGTGAGAGATAATTACCGTTTTGCACACACTATTACGGAAGAGGAGAAAACGATTTCGTTTATGAACCGATACTTTGTGTTCAAGAAAATCGCGCAAATCCAGAACCCGGAAAAGATTGCCAAATATTTGGCCGTGCGTCAGGAAGAGGCCGATATGAGAGCCGATGAGGGCGAAGAAGGAGAAGAGGAGTTCATCGTCAGAAAAACGCCACTTGAACAGGCAGGTGTGGAGAAAAAAGAAGAAGCAGTAGAAGAAGTAAAACCGTTTATACGAAGAATCGGAATACACAAATTCTTTATCACAGCAAAAACAAAAACAACAGGTAAAGTAGCAGCAGCAGCAGAAGAGGAAAAAGTGGCTGAACCACCCAAGAAAATGACTATTCGCATTCCAAAAAAATAATAATAAACGCATATTCATACTGAACTCGTTTTTATTTTTGGTTGAAATTCTTTTTTGAGTGAAGAGTACGAGGTTTTCCTCCCAATATGCTTCTCCTTCTTGTTCTTACCGGTTGGGGAGCAAACAAATATTCAAATATGTGAATTACCAATTCTTCCGGTAAAATAAACCTGCCGGTTTCATCGGTCGTGGCGATAATTAGCTTGGCCAAATGATTAATTATCCTTTCTTGTGTCACGTTTAATTTGAGCGCCAGTTTCAACGTTAAATTAGGTTCAAGCAATAACACTCCATAATCACGACCCAATTTCGTATTAATATTATTTATTGACCTCGGATTAGCTGCAACATCAGTTATTTCACCCGTTGTTGATATTGCGTTGGGGTGCGAATCAAAGGGCGTGTAACGCGCAGCTTTAAAATGGAACAACCGTCCGGTATATTGTCCCTCAACATCGCGTGATTTTTCTTTGATTTTCTCCAAAGTACAAATCATAAACGTAGCCGGGTTGGTGTGTCCCGATATAATAACATGGTCCCCGACTTTAATATCATATAGTTCCTTTCTGTTCGGTTTTGCTAAGATTTTTTTTGTTTCCGGGTTCAGAACTCTGGTTAAATCGTAATGCGTTGTTGGAAGAAACGAAAATGAATATTTATGGGGAACCGATACTTTTCTGGGAACAATATCGACTCTTTTCGTGCGCGTTTTTCTCGCATTTTCATGTTTCTCTGATCCAAAAATAGCATCCAAAAGAGCGTCGCGAGATGCTTTTAAATTGGAAACGCGGTCATTTTGTGCATGAACAACTTGTTCTGTTGCGAGTCTTGTTATACTTTCCGAAGGCAACTCCGCGTTTCTAAATGGAAAAACGTATTCATTTGACTTGGGACTAGAACTTTTTCGGGAGGATGAATTAGAACGAGCACTATTTGACGGCATATTTATATATTAATTTGATATTTTTAGACAAGACATAAAAAAGGAATAAACATATTATTATTTTCTACTTACACCCTTAATTCTTTTATATGAAAAGGACGTAATTTAAATTTACACCCTTTACACCCACACATTGCTACCATATTTTGTCGCAATATTTTCCTGTATTTTTTTCAAACTCTCTTGAAAATCCTCATCTTCTGGTACCAGATATTCCGTATTATACCTACATTCTTTTGTGCGGCGTTCAAACGTAATGGCTGTTTGTCCATTTCTTATCCCAAATCTAAAATATTTCGGGAGAGTGCGCTCAGGTTTTGTGGGCAATATTCCATTGTCCAAATCCTCTGCCACCTTATTTGCCGCAGCCAATTTATCCATAATACTTACCTCTTTTGATTTGGAACTCTCCCATGGTCTCTCCAAAAGAGGATGGTGTTCTACCGTGAAATATTCCCGGGTCAAACCTTTTTCTTTGTTGTACGTGTTCAAATAATAGACCACATACTTACGCAACATATCATGTGTAATACCTTCGGGCAATGGACGTGCATTCGATTGTCTCTCCCGTTTTGTCCCCGGCGCAATACCCTTGCTATTCTGTTCCTGCGTTTTGCGGTCGGCGATGCGCAAATTGTCAAGACGATTATTTAGTGGGTCGCGGTCAATGTGGTCAATGCTTACTTTTGAGGTACCTTTGCCATTACCAAACACACCAGTTAGAACTTGATGCAATGCCAGTGCTTTACCAGCAACACGTCCCTGTATATATCCATTACCTGAAATATACCATGAAACCTTCTTGTTTTCATTCATATCTATTTCATTGTCCCGGATTTTTTGCAGTGCTTCATCACATAACAGACACAACGCATCCGTTTCGCAGTACATAACGATGGTTTCCAATCCATCAGCTCTACGCACACATCTCCACTTTGGATTTTTCAAATAATTCGCAGATTTTCCTGTGTTACTGCGATGTCCTCCCATATAGGAAATAATATCGAATAAAACAGATACTCTCTCCCGAATATCTTGAGGTTCAAACTCAGTATCCTCTTTCACAATCACTTCGCGCTTCTTTCTGTTTGCAGTCACAATAGGTTCCATCGTTTTTATATGTATTAGTAGAATACCACCTTTATATATTTTATTTCAATTTATTACTATTAAACCCGTAACCAGGCCGGCCATACCAGATAATTACAATCCTAAAAATATGATAATATGCCGGAGGCTAAAGGGAGGTACCGTCTAGGAACCGTAGGTTCCTGACCATTCATGTTATTATGATATTGACATGAATTTTTTAGTTGTATATGTAGTTTTGTAATTCCGGCGTTTAGTTGGAATCTCGACTACCCTAACGTTTCCGAGAGGGGATGGATCGTACCTTAAGCGTGCTCAGGCTGCTTAGACCTTCATCACACACCGATAACTTTGCGATCTCTGAACCCGCACCATTGACTAGCAAATCGTCTTTAGGTGCTGAGCGGCGGATTGCCCAATCCTCAACATTTTTACCATACCCGAGTTCCATTCTCGGCCATGCGCACGTTTCCATAACGCATTTGGTAGTTGAGGCTCTAAGGGGATTCCCGCAACCAGTTATCTTGCCCTTGTAAAACTTGAAATCAAGGACTAGCAATTGACTTAATACCAGGAGTCTAACTGAAGTTTCCACAAACATTGCCTGGTTGTTTGTGGCAGATTGCTTTTCTGCTCCGTAAATTTTAGCAAAAAATTAACGGAACGAACATTCTCATAATTTCAGCTTTGGAAATTATGTTAAATATTCGTTTCATTAGTTTATTACTAAACTTTGAAGCGACGCCGGCCATGCCCGAAAGGACACGGAGGATATTATAATTCACGGAATATACACGCACCTTAGCGGTGTTGGTGTTGGCAACAGCACCAGCAGAGAGAACAAGCATGAGGGTAGCCTGGTCAATGCGGGAGAAGTTGCAGGTTCCGGAGGGCTGGTGCTCCTCGGGCTTCAAGGCGAAAGAATACACGTTGATGCCAGTATCGGGAGCACGGGTGTGGTGCTGGAAAGGCTGGACAACATCGAAGTAAGAACCTTCGCGCTCAGAGAAGCGGTCCTGGCCGTTAAGCTGGAGCTTAGCGGTGATGACAGGGTTCTCACCCCAGCAGTGCATGTCGAGGGCAGTCTCGGCGAGGACGAAACTGGCGGCATCGGAAACACCGGAAGTCATGCCAGCACCAAACACATGGTCAGCACCATAAGAGTTGGAGATGGAGGCTTCAACAGCGCCATCAACGAAGAGACCACTATCACTGATGAAACCATTGCTGTCAGCAGCACCAGGACCAGCGAAAGCGTGGATGGCGTTGGGGAGAGCATCAATGGCATCGGTGTAGTTGAAGGGCTGGGCACCGAGGGTCTTGTAGAGAACAGAGCCACCAGTTAAGGAGTCGCAGTAATCGACGTTGGCATCAGGCTGGACAACCCAGATGAGCTCCTTGCAGGGATGGTTGAAGTTAAGACGTATCTTATTACTGGAGCTTCCGACCGACTCATCGCCGGTGAATTGGAGCTGCTCAATGAGATACTCATGAGGGTTCTGGGCAAACTTTCTGCGCTCATCGGTATCAAGGAAGATATAGTCGATGTAGAGAGAAGCAGCGACAAGGGACTGCTGGTAAGCCTTGGTGACACTCTGAGAACCAGATGTGGCGGAGAGGGACTTGACAGCCCACAAGCACTCACCAATAGGTCTGATGTCGAGGTTGATCTTGACTTCGTGATACTGTACGAATCACTTGAACCCCTTCTTTCGAAGTATTTATGCAGGGAAACCAAGGTTTGAAAATTCTGATTACAGAATTTAACGTACCATGATCGAGCGAGCTCGATTGGTTCCCCCTGCGACCCCTTCCTTTTACTGCAAGTCTGTAAAAGTGAAGTCGCAATGGAGTTATTCCACGCAGGGACTAGACTATATCTTAAGGCGTTCAAACAGAACACCCCATAACCATTTAGTCGTTGAACCTTCTCCGTGTGCGTTTGAATGCAGTTAGGAGCTTGGCTGCGGATTGCCGATTTCGATGTATTACACATCTCATACGTTGGATTTTTACCATACTTGAGTCTGTTTATCTCAACCACGACCACATTTTCATGGGCCGTTTGGTACCAAACGTCTTTACGGGTTTCCCGCAATTTGATTATGTTGCCGCGACAATTTAGTCATTGACACGCGACTAGCATCTGGGTATTATGAAACATAGTTTCATCCCGAGACCACAACATATTTTGCCTAAAGCAGGGCTCGGATGCTTCAGGATGGATACTTTTCTGCCCTACAGATTTTAAGGCAATAAGAGGAAGAGCAAGACCAGGGTTTCTGCAGAACCAGAACTGGAGAGGAATGTAGAGAGTGGTCTCGGGGAGGGCCTTGCGGGGAGCGCAGACCTGAGCGGGGCCAGTGGTGGAGGCGCAGGGAGCGTTGATGTCGGCGAAATCAGGGTCGGTGATATAGACAAGCTGAGTGGTGTGGCCAATCATCTTGAAATAACCGCGCTGCTGCTCAGAGGTGAGGGTAAGCTGGTTCCAGATGTGCATCCAGTCACCATACTGGCGGTCAATTCTCTGACCACCAATCTCAACCTCAACCTGAGCGATGAGCTGCTCACCGGGGAAATCTAACCAACGGGCATAGACAGCATCACCGAGGTCCTGGTTAATCTCGGGGAGAGTAACCTGGAGGTAGGTGCGGTAAGCCAAATCACCGTTGCGACTGATGGTGCAGGTGACACGGCGACCGAAATCGGCCTGACCAGAGAAGGTCTGCTCGATGGACTCCATAGCGAAGTTGGTGTGTCTGCGGTAAGAGACTTTCCAGAAAGTGATTTCAGGGGTTCCAGTAAGGAAAACGTCTTGAGCGCCATAGGCGACTAATTGCATGAGACCTCCAGCCATTTTGTTAGGTTATATACTCCAAAAAGATAAAAATTCTGAAAATGAACGTTTTTGTGCAAAAAATGCTTAAAAATACCTAAATGTTTCCCAATAGTAAAATGGCGGAATAAGACTTAAGGAAATTCCATATAAAAATCCTTATATGCCCCCCACACAAACACTTAAAAAAGGTGCAATAACTCAATCAATTGATGAAAAACACAATGAATTAATGTCTAAATTTGCGGATGCGGAGCAAACTGTTTTACCACAATTATTATCTGAGCGTCAGCATTTAATACACAAATTATCGAATCCTTCTCTAAAGCCAGACGTTAAATTTGATTTGAAAGATAGGCTAAATATTCTGAATCGCAAAATCGCGGATTTGAAGACGCAAAAAGACCGTTATTTGTTGGAAAATTCCAAGTATTTATTTCAATATTTCGAGGATAAAAAAAGCGTAAGCAATGGAAATAATACACAGAATACGGACGCATTAAAATCGTTTTTTCGTATCAAAACCAAAACAAAAGAAGGAGCGGGAGAAGAAGCGGATGCGGAAGCATCGGACCCGAATAGTCAAAAATATGCACAATCAAAAATGATGTTAAATATGTATTGGAAAAACGTGAATAATAATTTAATTAATATGCAAAATTATGTGGTTCCCTCAGACATTTGCGAAAAATGTGGTGCTGGTGAGTTAATACCACAAGACGAAGAGGGGATTTTAATATGCAATAATCCCAAATGCGGTAAATTTATAACACATATTGTGGATTCTTCTAAACCGGCAAATAAAGAACCACCCAACGAAGTTAGTTATACCGCGTATGTGCGTCTCAATCATTTCAAAGAAATATTGTCGCAGTTTCAAGCTAAAGAAACCACGCAAATACCACCGGATGTGGTCAAACTTATACGCAATCGTATTAAGAAAGAGCGCATCACGGATATGAGCACGCTTAATTACGATAAAATGCGTGAGATATTGCGTAAATTGGGGTTAAATAAATATTTCGAGCACATTCAATATATAAATTCTCTCCTGGGAATTCAACCTCCTATCATGAACGAAGCATTACATAATACTCTGTGCGTCTTATTCATTGAAATACAAAAACCATGGGCTTTGCATTGCCCGCCTGACCGAAGCAATTTTTTCAATTACACATACACACTATATCAATTATGCGTGTTATTGGACCAGACACAATATTTGCCGTTTATTCCTATGATGAAAGACCGGGAGAAACAATTAGAACAGGATATGACTTGGAAGATGGTTTGCAATGATTTAGATTGGGAATTCTTTCCAACAGTCTGAAGAAAACTTTTTTTAACTTCTTATAATAAATAAGGGTTTGCATATCATGAAAAAACACTTTGTATTCATGACGGCAACAATAGCTACTATAATAATAGCGATATGTATTGATTATTACTCTCCCGATGTTGAATTATTCTCCGCTCAGTATATTCCCGATATAAATAGCCCATCTACATTCACTGAATATAAATTACCATTGAATGAATTCACAGAAAACGATAAAATATCCTATCCGATGCCCGTTTTAGGCGCAGGTAATGTGTGGTCGAATTACAATCGAGATGATTCGGGAGTATTCACATACAGTCCATATACGCCACATAATGAATATAATGAAGACGTGTTGCATTATGGCGACGACCATAGACAAGCCGAATTGCGCGCCATTTTCCAAAAGAAACACTGTTTTAATGGGCAACTTAAATTCACGGACCCCAAAACTAATCAGACTGTGGGAGGTCCGTCACCAGTCGATGCGGTAGATTTAACCATTTTGAAGAAATTGTCTTTTCCGAAAAATTCCCCCAAGTGCAATCCATGTAGTGAGAAATGCGAGTTCAGTATTATGGATACGGAACGCAAGTTAGCAACAGAAGAGTTTTTAGTGAGGCCAAAAGGGAGTGACACGGAAGAAGTGTATGCTCGTTTAGAACAAATTTGGACGCGTGTTTTTCACGGAGTTCGGGAGATATTTATATAAAGTTGTGCTATGTATAATATATATCACAACATACCACATATTTATCGCATTTCATAATATATGTTTCCCCCAAACACATTATCAGCCAAACCTCGCAAACCATTTGTGTGGAAACCGGCCAAGAACTGGTGGGGCACTTTAAAGAATGTTGCACTATTAATGAATTCGCAAATATATGAAATCAACAACAGCAAATTATTTGCGGGTGTTATTATTATAATTTTAAATATTTCATCCAAATTTGTCACTATTCGTCTCAGTAAAAGTATGGAATCGTATTTGAAAAATACATTCAGTCGCAATATATTGGTTTTTGCCATGATTTGGATGGGCACGCGCGATATATATATCGCACTGGCGATGACGTGCGTGTTCGTGGTTTTAGCCGATTATTTATTCAATGAGGAAAGTCGCATGTGTTGTCTCCCGGAAGGTTTTACTGAATATCATTTATCGCTTAATGAAAACCATATTGGGGGACAACAACCAACGGAAGAAGAGATAAAGAATGCCAAGGATGTATTAACTCGCGCTAATATAACACTGGAAAAATAATAATATACTTTATATGATATGAGTGGTATAACAGATAATAATGAGAATGATAATATAATTAATGAAGATATCGTGTTGAATACTCTCCCGATTAAAATAATATTATCTTTCAATAGTCAATTTAAAATTACAGATACGGGAGATGTTGATAATGGTGTGGAGTTTAATTATGGATTAATTTCCAAGAATCCCGTTTTAGCCGGCCTTTCTGATTCCAGCAAATATAAATTACCGTATTTCACAAATAATGTAATGTATCCGGAAGATGTATTACTTGTGAATGGTCCAGCATTTGCGGTTGAATTCTTTTTTGATAAAGAACGATTTGAACAAATGCTTTTAAAATATGCGTCAAACACATATGTTAATGATAAAACGGCAAATGCGACCGACCCCAACACGGCGGAAGCGGAAGCATTGAATGATAACGCTACATTCAATGTGAATTTAATGTTGCGAATATTATTGCCAATAAGTTCGGATTTTGGTTTTGCATTGACTTCGAGTTATCATAGATATATACAAAAAGATTTCGTCACGAATATTTTTCCCTTGAACACTTACGACATTAATAATTTATTCAATAATACAAAATGGATTATTGACTCTGAAGGAAAACAGCAATATGTCCAAAACGTAATATGGGCGTCGAGCATACTCGATAATCCACAATATTTTTATTTGTTGTATGTGTATAATAATAGTTTGGTACGAAGACGCAACTTGACCAATCAAGTGAAAGACGATTTGGTTATTAAAGTATTGAGTTTGATGAATAATTTATACATGAAAATGCAGCCAACCCCGATAGATGCCACTGCTAAAAATTTATTTGATTTAATAAAAAATGATTTAAACGAAAAATCAAACACCAGAACTTCAGAGGGGAGAAAAAGAACGGAATACGACGATTTGATTAAAACTCTTCAAAAAGAGATTGGAAACAACGATGAAATGTCGAACACATTGAACGAATTCATTAAACAACAGGGTAATAATTTTTTATTTGTGAAAGAAGAAAACACATATGTTATCAATAAATCAAAAGTCAGTGATGCTATATTTAAAGACGAAAAACAATATAAAAAAATAACAGACATCATATCCGCAATTACTCGTATGTATGTTGCAATACATGAATATCGGGAGAGCGCGAATAAATCCACTACCGGAATAAAACAGTTTAATTTTGATTCATTGGTTGCGCCATTGTTCGACAAAGCATATCGAGATTGCATCGAAGTGAAAGCGATGCTTTTGATTCGGCGATTTATTGAGGGAAATGACCCATACATGGATTTAAATGAAAAAACAACGAGTGACCAGGACAAGACCATTCAGGAATTGGATATAATTAAATACATCAAGACCGCAAATCCTATTTACAGGGAAATCAATGACGCAATAAGTAAAGTCATGAAGAATTTATATCCTCCCATTCGGGAGAGTTTAAATCGCGCGTTACAGAAAGAATTGGCCGATATAAAAATCAAAGCGCAAAAAGAATCCACGCGAGATAGAACTATTACATCTAATAACACATGTGTAGATGCTAAAAATAAATCTGATTTTTTGCGAGATGTATATTCTCGCTATTTTAAATCGAATGCGGGATACTCTGAATTTGACGAAAAAAAATTATTCACCGGGGTTGGAATATATACATCTCCCGAAGGCGCTCGTAATTTCGAAATATATGTTGTTGTTGATACACTGGATAAAGAAAAATATGATAATGGCATTGGAGCAAAGTGCCTCGTCAAAGAAGACGTCGTCATAAATTCCTTTTTAAATGCTGTTTCAAACAAATCCAAGGATAAAATTGGGTTTGTTCGCGAACACAAAGCTTTAAATAATGCAGTTGTTGTTGCACCTACTACCGGACCTACCAAGTCTGTCGGTCGGGACACACAAAAACAAAAAGGCGGGAATCAAAAACCATCCAGTAAAACCCGCAGGCGCCCTCTCAAAAGTTAATTACTTATTTAACTTTGGCACCTTATTAACATACTTACCAACTTCATCTCCAACTTCTCCGTCCGCGTCCATTGCATATATTATGCCATCTGTTTCATTTGTTGTGTAATACTTATTGCCTTTAATCACAACTTCATACACACCCTCTTCTTCTTCCTCTTCTTCAACCTCTTCCTCCTCCACAACCTCTTCTTCCTCTTCCTCCTCTTCCACAACCTCTTCTTCTTCTTCCACAACCTCTTCCTCTTCTACCACTTCTTCAACTACTTCTTCCTCTTCTTCCTCTTCTACCACTTCTTCCTCTTCTACCACTTCTTCCACAGCCTCTTCTACTTCCTCTTCTTCCTCTTCTACCACTTCTTCCACAGCCTCTTCTACTTCCTCCTCCTCTTCTTCAACTACTTCTTCCTCTTCTACCACTTCTTCCATAGCATCTTCTACTTCTTCCACAGCCTCATTCACAGCCTCATTCACAGCCTCATTCACAACCTCTTCTACTTCCTCCACAACCTCTTCCACAGCCTCTTCCTCTTCCACAACCTCATCATTCACAACCTCATCATTCACAACCTCTTCTACTTCTTTGACCTCTTCCACAACAGCATTAGTGGTTTCTTCTTTTTTATTTGCATTACTTTGTGTGATTGGAGTATTTTTTATATTCTTTCCAATCGATTCTAAACGTTCTATTTCACGAGCCATCACGCGACACATGACTCGTTTTTCTTCTAATTCTAAACGCATTTGTTCCATTTCTTTCTCCATTTGCACAACCAAAGGGCAGTGCTTAAAATAAATAAACATCTGTTCAGACATGGAAGCAGAATACGACATGTTTCGTGTGAATTGTTTTTTAGAGTGTGTATTAATAAATAATCTTGTGTTTATGTTTATTGAACACAAGATTTTATATTTATTCAATTTTATCAGGACTTATTCTTACTCCCATTGGAAACAACTATTTTGCAAAGTGAATAAAAATCAAGACTCTGGATATATACGCGCCATTGTCAAACCGCAGCAAGTTAATATAAACCCATTAAACATGATGCCAAAATAATGAGAGTATCGATTACTTATATCAATAGGATGTTTTTGCAGCAAAGCATTTATTTCTTGTAGTGCCACTCCTGATAAATAAATGCATCCAAATGTAATGCACAATGACGTAGGATTAGAATTATTCATAATACGTTATATGCTATAATGTAATGTGTATATGTCTTTATATTTATATGCAATTACACGTTGGTTGTTCAACATCAATCTTTGTCCATGTTGCGGGAAACATGTCGGGAGATTCCAAATAATATAATTGATGTCCATACCACAAACTTGGATACAGAACACGTTTATCCAAAGCATCATTTAAATACGCTCCCCACCAACTAAATGTACTGTTGGCTAACACATGGTCGTCGCACAAACTCATGAACAACAGCTGGTCTTCGTCCGCCATGTTAGGTACTTTTCGGAATTCGAAAATGCCCAATTCGGGAGATAATGCGCTGTATAGTTGCGCAATGCGCTGATTTATTTCCGCATCAAAATCGGGTTCATAAAACACGTAAAACACGGTTTTAGTCAAAGACTGCCCTCTTTGGCAGTCGGGGCTTGTCATCAACTGTGTTATAGCATCCACATAATAGGATGTTGGCATCACTGGATGATAACATTGTTTCTCCAAATAATCACCTAAACGAAAATGAACAGATACACGTCTGACATTGGGTTCTGTGAATATATACGAATATTTGTTTTTCAAATCGTTGCGTTTTTGCGCGATTCCCGTTTCCAACAGGATACGTTCTTTGTAATATTCAAAATACAGTGGCGTCATGTATTGGCCAATGAGTTTGACATTATTTCCACATAATTTTAGGGGGAATGGTGTGTAATTCACAGACGGCTCTCTATATTCAAGCACATTTGAATCCGTGATAACTCCGACGCATTTTTGCAATTCGCTGAGTAGTCCATCCCAATACATTTTACGAGGCGGCGATTCTGTTACCTCTTTCTTTTCGGGAAATACGGGTTTGAAATTATAATAATAAGATAATGCCAACAGCGTAAATATTTGAAATAGTTGGTTACCTAACCCACCACGCAAAACAATAGTGGCATATTGTGACGGCATACGTTTGTTGTGTTACAACACAAGTATTTATATTTGTTTCGTTTCGTTTATTTGTTTTTTCGTCTGTATCCAAATCGGTGAAGTGTTGGTCCCCATGCACTTTTTGTAGAAGACTGACGGTCGGGTTTCTGTTCATCATCATCATCGTCTTCATCCCTACCAAAGGTCACCCCTCCTTCCCTACCAAAGGTTGCCTCTCTGCTTTGCTTCGAGGACTTAGCATCGACTTCCAGGTCGATACCGGACTCGTCGATTTTGGTTTCGTCTAATGTTTTTATATGCGCCAAGGCAACATTCACAAACCGGTCCATTATATCTACTAATTCCGTAGTGGAATCCGCGGGAGTAACACGACTTTCTGCGTCTGTGCCAATATATGTAATTAAATCACGTGCGAGGGAAATAATGCGTGATTTGTATTTACCCAAATCGCGACCACGTCGTTCGATTTCTTCTAAAAGTGCAGGGTCTTGTTTAGCTAAATATTTTTTGTATTTGTTGCCATTCACCATGAGTTGTAAAGTGAGTCGATTAATATCGGCGATAGAATCTTCGGACATTTGTGATGAGTATGAAATATACAAATGGGTATCAATAAAAATATATAATAAGGTATAATATATATTTGCTATGTCGAACGCTTTAGGTGGAGGACCATTCAATGGCTTTGTTACAAAACAAACAAATCACGTGAAAAGAGATAGTGAGAATGCAATGGCACGTCGTATTCTGCGTGATTCATGGAATCATAAAGGAGCTATTGGCGTGGATAATGGTCACAATCGCGTTGTGACTCCATTCAGAAGTGTGATGAATTTGGGCGATTTTTTGGCTCGTCCCAATTACGTCTGTGAGGAAGCCGCACAATATCACCGTTCTAAACCCGGATATCGCAATTTCGGATTTGTTGCACAATGCGATGGAACCGGAGTGGCCGCTGCGTCATGCAATACTAAATTCGTGGCAGATTCTTCCTTATATACCAGATTTAGGAAAGAGCGCGCAATAAACCAAAATTATAATGATTCTGCGGGCAGCAATGCATTAGCCCAAGCCAAAAGATTACAGGCCGCGTACGTCCGCTCTGTGCGCAGAAGATAATCCGTTCAGTGAATGAATAAATAAAACAGCATAATATGGCATACATATTATGGTGTGTAATCAAAATATTCTAAATAATTTCATCGACCAATCCCTTCTCCAAACACTTCTCCGCATTCCAACACACATCGTGCTTCAACTGCTCATCTAATTCTTCCGCCGTCATTTTCGTATTTTTCACGTAATAGTCGCGAATATGTTTCATCAACGCCTTTGAATTCTTCATATCTTCCGCCATCTGCGAATATTTACCCCACACACCCGAACGCAACTCGTGAATTAACATATATGAATTCTCCGTGATTGAACGTTTTTTACCCGCCAAACTTAATAACGTCCCCGCCGAAGCCACAAACCCTTTGCACACCGTATGCACAGGAACCTTCAATCTGCGTATAGTATCAATAGCCGAAAATGCCTGATATACGTACCCACCATTGGACGTGATATATAGTGTAATTGGTTTCGCCTCGATTTCGACGTCAAACGCATCCGCAAACTCCTCGTTCTTTTTATTGTCCAAGAAATCGGACAACTTGCGTTTGAGCTTCTTCTTTTGGCGCAAAATATTGCTCTCCAATTCGTGCAATTTCTCAATCAGTTCGGAAATGGTTCTTGGATTTATATTGGAATTGAAATGAATCGTATTATCTTTTTCCGACATTGTAATCGACCCACCTGGAGAAATACTCATTTCAAACTCTGGACCCGAACCTTGCATATGTATTATTTCACAGAATAACATAATACAAACGCAATGTTTATGTTCTTTACACAAATGTCATGTTTTTTATAATACGCAATAACTGACCAATGCGTTTTTTGTTGAATTTCTGACCATCATAGGCAGCCAACCAATGCGATTTATTGTTGTGCAACCACTCGAAAGTTATATCGTCCGCGGATTTATCGTCCGGTGTCTTGATATTAAACAGTTCGTATGTGTATAAACTATTCACGTCGTTCATGAAATCCAAATAATCAAAAATAGGACCGGTCGTTTCGCAATCATACGCGTATTGCGGTTTCTCTCCATCGACTTCATATCCCACTAATCCACGCACGCAAAATAATTTGCGATCGCCATCCCAAAATATGAAATTTCGGGAAATGATGGTTTTGTCTTTATCGTGTTCGCATATGTAAGCGATAGGCATATCTGGTCGCGTGGTCTCAGGAGAAGACATTATGTTCTTGTATAAATAAACATAATGACTTGTGTTTATTTTGTTTTTTTTAACGACCAAACATATGTATTGTATATGCCGTTGTCACAACCAACACCACGACCGAAAAAATCATCAACCCAACAGAATTCCCGGGTTTCTGATCAAATGCTGATCCTCCTAACTTTTCTTTTTGATCCTCTATATCCGACATATAAACACGTATATGATACACATGTTTACATTATTTAAATAAGGAGGGTCTTAAAGGGAACCATGGGTTCCCTTTATTTACAACTTGTAGCGCTTGTAGATTTCGAGAGCAATCAGACCACCAATAATTTGAGCTAAACAATAGGGCACCAATTCCTGCACGGGCAATTTACCAGCAGCAGCCATGGCAACACTGACCGCGGGGTTCATGTGTCCGCCTGAAATATTTGCAGTGATGAGAATGACCAAAGCCAAAGTAGCACCAATAGCTAAAGGATGACCGGTGGCCAAAATGACGTAGATGAAAACAATGGAACCCAAAAATTCGGCTAAATATTGACGCATTAAGTCTTATTAATATAAATTAACGCACGGTTTAAATCTCTGTGTATTTTTGTTGTTTCGACGTGAATGGTACCGCGCAATTGCGAAACTGTGTCCGCATCGTCTCGGTGGTATTAAACGGATGTGCCGGCAGTCCAACTTGCACGTGATGACTTTGTTGCTGCACCTTCTTGGGGACCACGGCACCCTGACATCTGACACGGCGCAAGGCATCTTGCCGCGAATTATCGCGTTTGGTGTCAAATGCTAAAGGACCCTTTTCTATATTCACGGTTTTGTTGATACTTAAATGTTTTCGGCGTTCAACCACACTTGATGCATCTTTGTTTGCGTATTTTTTGGTTTTGTTATATGTCGCATCCAACGGGATAGCTTGGCGATTCATGGCGAAATTGGCTGTTCCATCAGCGGGACCTGTTTTATGCGGCATAGCGCCCTTGCCTGATAAAATACTGTTGTTCAGCGGGCCTTGTGTAAAAGTTAAAAATTGTAGAGGCATATATTGTGTGTTGGGTTAATATGTTTTTGTATTTAATCATCAACATCCATTGCATAAGGGTCAATTATTGCATCGTCTTCCATAGCATTCACATCAGCATCATTGACTTGATTATTAATCTTATCAATTCCGTGGGGCATATTATATGATTTTATGTGAGTGGTGTATAATTTCGCACCAATTAACACTTTTTTAAATAATTTCAGGTTATCATAGCTCAATGAGAATCTTTCCCAGTATTGTGAAATAATTTGTATGTATGAATTAATATTTTTTTTATTCACAAAAGCTTTATTTGTTAAAATCTCATTAATTAAATCAAAAACTGTATCATTAAAATCTTTGTATTTTTGTATGTAGTTTAACACATTATCATTTATTTTTTTAACCTCTTGTTTTCTTGTTTCATCATCTCCCTTGTACTCAACAAACTTTACCTTTGCCTGTTGTATGTCCAACACGCGGTTTAAATCAAAGTGGTCGCATTTTTCTTTGCATTGATAAACAAAAAATCCTTCTTGTTTTAGTTTCTCTTGTTCTTCTTTTTCTTTTTCAACCCTTATTTTTACTTTGTTTATTTTATCAAGTCTTTTTTCATCCTTTTCTTTTTTATGTGGTCGCGTGTTATTGTCCAACATTTTTTGTAAATCTGCAATTAAATATTCCAAAGAAGGATAAGGGGGAATGCAATATTTATTTTCTCTCGTGGGCAAATTCATGATATATTCACGATATAAATGTTTCGGCTTACAATTTGTTCTTTGCTCTATTTGTTTTGAATGTATGAGAGATATGTCAAGCGGCGCAGCATAATGAACTGCTGTAATTTTTTGTTTTGGAATAAATGCTCCGTTTGGGTGATAAATAGTTTCATTAAAATTAATACTAGGACATTCAATATATCCATTTAATTTGATGTCAATACTTACCAACGGCACCGTAAAGTGCGGCAACACTCGTGATGTGGGAATTATTTCCTGGTTTTCCGTATGAAAAAATCTTTTAAAATTAACATTTCCAATATCAATGTCATATGCAAACTGGTCTTTGAAACTGAAATATTTTTTTTCATGTAAATAGAAAACAATCAACGTGCAAATAACAAACATAAATTGCATAATATTTACATAGGCTGCTTTTTTATACATAAGTTTTGTGTCTATATCTGCAGTGGTGAGAATCTCCGGAATATAAGCCCGAAATACATCACCCCCCGATAATTGAAGACTGTATTCATTCTTCAATTCACCGTCATCTTCAAATCCGGCAGCCAAATGTGTAATAAATAACATTATTATTTGGCGCATTGACAACCCCGTATTTGGCCCCGGTCTGTCTAACAGATATGAGTCAAATTTATTCATGTCATCTTTAATTTTATCATTATATAATTTAAATATTTTTTCGATAATAATACCTCTTACATTATTATACATAATAAAATGTTCAGTATTAAAAACTAATGGAAACAACACCAATGTTATATATAACAATGCGCTTTTTCCGCCATCCATACTAATATTAATTATTTTTTCAGGTGATGGAGGAGGAGTCGGCGATAAATTCAAAGATGATGATGATGATGATGATTCCGGTGCATTTACATTAAGTCTGCGTGTTCTCTTTCGTCTAAGACTTCTTCTGGATATTCTATACGATTTATTTTTTTGGGCCCGATATGATTTATGCCTAAATTTCGAACGTTTTGATTTGCTCTTAACTCCTCCATGTTGCGCATTATTTTGCACTCGCAATAATTTATATACAACATTTAAAAATTTATTTTTAATAATTTGTTCTCTTGCCTCATCAATTGGAGCACCTTTCTCTTTGTCTCGATTCACATTCAAAAATTGGGACATCATTATTAGTCCCACAATGTTTAAATAATTCTTATTCTCATCATTATCTATCATAAAACGTCTCGCATTCTCAACATTAATACAATAATTCGATTCTCCTTCACGATTCTTGCCGAGTTCTAAATAAAAAATAAGCTTTGTGTCGTCTGAGTAGTCTTCTGGTGCAATATATGATGTTTCTCTGGCATTAGTTTTACGAGTGAGTGAGGGTTTCTTGCGAGATAAATATATTCTGAATGCGCGTCCTATTGTTATAGTTCTAATGTGGTCCTCTTTATCATAATCTACTTTCAAAACCACATAATCATTATCACGGTTTAGTGTTGTAATTGCGTTTTGATACTCTTTTTGTAATAATTTCGTAATTCTTTCAACATGTTTATAAACATCTTCATAATTATTCTCTGGAGAAACCGCAAGCATATCATGATTCCCGTTTAAAATGGCCGATTTCTCAAGATCGTTGAATTCTGGAATATCATCCTTTAAATATTTATTCGCTAAGTGATGCCACATTCTTCCTCCATAGTGAAAATAAAATATATTATTATCTTTGAAATATTTTTCCAAATCTGAAATCAATGATTGCAATTTCGGATTCACCTCAAACATTCTTTGATAAAGTTCCGAAAATTTTCTCCTTTTTTCAAAAGCTTCCGGATTATCCATTTTAACCTATAAATATATATATAGATATATATTTATTTATAGATGTATGTATGTATATATATGTATAAATCTACATTACAAAGGCACAAACTTTATATTGTTTGAATAATCAATATTTATGAATAAACATAAAGTTAAAATCGGTCAATGAGTATTCACCACTTTACTTTACACAACAAAATAACATGGAATTAATCACTGAATCATCTCCTTCTCCCGTGAAAAAAACTCGCGCTGCTCGCCGGACCACAGCTGCAGCTACCGCTGTAGCTGATACGCCATCAACGACCGCGTCCAAAAAGAATAGAAAATCTAAAACGGCAAAAGTCGTTGTAGAAGAAACTATGGAGCCAATACAAATCGTGAGTAATGTTATTCTTCATTTAAAATGTACAATGTCTGATTTGGAAAAATACGACTCTAAAATAAACAGATTACTATTAGATCCACTAAAGTATGACCCAAGCGTTCCTCCCGAAGTTGGGTCATATGATTCTTCCACCACGTTAAATGCTTCTGAATATGAAACCACCCAACAGTCTATTGCTTCCAGTGACACAGATAAAGAATTGGGTGTTTTGTGTGCGGCATGTTCTATGAATAATAAAATTAAATTAATGGAAGACGAAGAAGATACAGACGCAGAAAAACGCGAATTGAAACAGAAATTGAAAGAACTGAAAATACAACTATATAAAAACACAATTGATTCAGATAAAAAATCTGCATGCTTCTGGGACACATGCGAATACGATAATCCACCATGCCGAATCCCACTCTATATTGCAGCAGATACTATTTATGGTTATGGTTCATTTTGCAGACCAGAATGTGCTGTGGCACACTTGTTCGAAGAAAATTTAGACGATAGCACCAAATTTGAACGTTACCAGTTAATAAATCGCATATATGGACCAATATATAATTACAAAAAAAATATAAAACCTGCGCCTAGTCCATATTACACGTTAGACAAGTATTATGGAGAATTTACTATACAAGAGTATCGCCGATTATTAAAATCGGAGCACTTGTTGATGGTGGTGGAAAAACCATTTACGCGTGTGTTGCCCGAATTACACGAAGATAGCGATGAATTAATGACGAGTGTATATGGAATCAACAAATCTGTTGCTTCCACTGGTGGAGTGTATAAGGTTAAACGTCAAAGCGAGAAATCAACGGGTCCAAGTAAATCGAGCGTTTTGGCTGACAAATTTTCAAAATAGAAACACATGTAAAACATAACTTATACATATACATATTAGTTATGTCGTGAATACCGCCGAGACATTAGTGTAAATGGATGACTTGATTGAACATTGGCATAATATCTTCGTCATGTGTTATAATAATGACCGCGTTCTTTTCTCTCCCGAAATCTTGTATTAATTTCATTACTTCCTTCTTCAAATCTGGGTCGAGTGCATTTGTGGGTTCATCTAATACCAATATTTTGGAATCATTTATCATTCCGCTGACAATATTAACTATTTGACGTTGTCCGCCGGACAAGCCTTCGCCCAAAGACCCCGATTTTTTATTCAGATCAACCCCGTCAAAAAGTTTCCGTATTTTTGGGTATTGCAAAATGCGCGAAAAATTGCGTTCGCAATTCTCCGGGTCATTACAAGCATACATTATGTTTTCAAACACTTTACGGTCGAATAATTTACCCGTTTGATTGACATACGTGATATTATGTCTAATATAATCAGCGTCAATGGTTTGAATTGGTTCTCCATCAATCAAAATCTCTCCCGAATCGGGATAATGTATTTTCAGCAAAAGACGAACCAGCGTCGATTTACCACGACCACTCACGCCGGTAATGCCGACTATTTTATTCCCTGTGGCGTGAATATCCAAATTCACAGAATCGAGTGTGGGCGCATCATTTTTTTGGTATTTGAAACTTACATTGCGAAATTCAATATGTTTGAATGGAATATTTAAATTTGTTCTTAAATTATCTTTATTAAATGACAAATTCATGCCTGAAAACATGTCTTCCATCATAGTTATTCTTCCGGTGAATTCAACAAATTCAGGTATCATTTGAACCAAACTCGCTATTTTATCGCGATATAGAATTAACATAGTCATAATTGTTATAAAAGAGACTGCATTTAATTCTCCTGCATAAAATAATTTAATTGCTCTATATACCATAAATATAACGGAACCACCAACTACGAAAGACAGTGCTCCACCAAACATGTCAGTGCTTCCATAAAATGCCAACGCCTTGGATACGACATTTTTTACTTTTTCAGAAAAAACTTCAGATTCATGTTCCGTTTGACCGCGATATATGATTCTATCCACGTTATTCAATATTTCTAATAAATCCCCATCATTTTCAAACTCCGCTTTTTCATAAATTTCATTTATGTGCATCATATTGTCCCAATTATTGTATATTAAAGAACAAAATATTAAATTAGTAAGTGCATATATGAAGCCAATTTGTGGGCAAATGTAAAATAAATACGCACCTATGATTATTAAAAAACTTATATGTGGTAATAATCCACTGAATATATCGGTAAATATTAAATGTGCTACCAATGCAATACGTTTTATAGGTGTATTCATTTTGGTGTAGTTAATTAATGTCATATTTTCATTATTGACTTTAAGTATTTTAAATAATAATTTCTCCCGAATCCATTGCCGAAGTTTTGTTAATAATTGGTTTTGCAAATATTTGTATGTTAGAAAAATTAAAATAAACAGAAAACTTATCACCACAAAATACTTGAAATATTTATACGTATTGGCTTCGTGATTACCGTGAATACTGTCTATTATATATGCATTCACGGATGATATGCCACTTGCATGAACCACATTAACCAACAATGATAGTATTAATATTGCCGCTGTTCTGATTTTTTCTTCTTGAAAAAACTCAGTCAGGAGTTCAATAATCAGTTTCCCTCCGCTGGACATTATATATATACTCTCCCGAATAATTAAAATGAACAACAATCCATTTAATGTGACTGACAAATCCGGTCGCAAAGAACCGGTGGTCTTTGTCAGGAACCTACGGTTCCTAGACGGTACCTCCATCAAAGGTTCTGCTCCGCAGAACTTTGATGCGCCAAATGCGACGCTTGCGTCGCATGGCTCCCTTAAGCCTCCGGCATCATCTTG
>JACCEB010566252.1_pt1 | contig 42602 bp, 88 predicted proteins | sample 7454761 | NCBI WGS metagenome assembly JACCEB01 (sample SAMN15323454, study PRJNA562643) | freshwater metagenome | isolation source: river surface water | place: USA:Blue River Watershed | collected 2017-08-18
GATTATTTAACGCATACCTACATTGATTCATTATTCGATGGCCCATTTGTTTGGCACGTTTGGGAAGTTAATCAATAAATAATTAAAAAACTTATTTAAAAAAACAAAAAACAAATAGTTATGGATGTTCATATCACAGATACTTTCACAAAATCTATAAAAAGGTTAATGTGGCATCAAAGTAAGGTATATAGATTTTACGCTTTATTCCGTTACGATATTCCACAATTTATTGGAAATATTTGGAAGTTCAGAAAAGAATTATGGTCGCATCGTTGGTGGGATTATAGATTCACACTTGAAATGCTTTATCGCTCGATCCAGATTATGGAAAAAGAACTGAGTCTTAAAGGTATTGAAGTATCGGAAACCAGAGAACCAAAAATCCAAAGTATGCGTAGGGCATTAGAACTACTAAAGCATAAATTGGATGATGATTATATAGATAGAGCTGAATCCGAATTGGGTGAATTGATTATGCATGATTGGGAGTTTGAACCAGTAGAGAATGGTAATATGCGATTGGTGGATAAGGAAACGGAAGAAGAAAAAGCACATAATAGATTGGTCTTTGAAACGGCTAGAGAGTTGGAAGAAAAAGAATGGAAAGAACTTTGGGAAATATTCAAAGGAACTAAACGTTCAAAGAAGTATGGATGGGCATATGATGGAACGGATATGAGAGCTTGGTGGGATTAAAAGAGTTTATTAACCCTTTATTATATATTTTATGTTGTTTGTTATTTTGTTTATGGTTTTAGGAACCGCACTTTTATCTTGGTCATGGGTAAAAGGAATTGATTATATGAAAGAAAATCATCCTGATTACAAAGGAGAAGATTTTTTGAACTGGGATGATGTCCCAAATACTGCCGGAAGAGATGGTTGGGATGATAACCTTGTCAACTCAGAAGGAGATTTTTAATTTTAAAATAAAAAGTTATGAAAGAATTTATCGCAAAGTATCAGAAAGCAATCGTAGGAACTGGCGCAGTTGCTGTATTATTGATTTGTTATTTACAACAAAAAGAATTATCAAAATTGCGTAGTGAAAAAAAGATTGAAGTATTGGGTGGTGGTGATATTACCAAAGCTCAAACAATTGATTCATTACAAAAAGTATGCGATTCTTTACACAATGAATTATTTCCAACTGAGATTGAATTGAATAGATATCAAATTGCTTTAGAGCTTTTAAAAGAAAAAAATAAAAAAGCAGCTGATGAATTTGAATTGATATTAACAACTCAAACCGAATAATGAATCTTTGTATATTCATAGGATATTCAAATCAAATACCAATATTTTTGGGTTTATTTGGAAAAGAGAATTTGGTTTATGAATCTAAATTTGATGCATCCGATTTTGATTCAAATCCAAAGCAGTTTTATTTTCACAAAAGTTTAAATACAAAGTTTGTATTTTATAGAACGGAATCGGATTATTTAAATGAATCTGATTCCTTTTTTAGTGCCTTTGAAAAGGTGATTGTTATCATTGAAAATATAAAAGCATTTCATACAATTAAAAGAACAAACGAATTAATTAATTGTAAAAAAATGTTTATTTGGCATTATGCCGAAGTTTTTGAAAAAGGATTTATCAATTCTATCGAAAATATAAAATACGATTTAATATATTCTGGATCCAAAAGACCCGAATTAGAAATAAATGATAACTTTATTTTGGATTTTGAATTACCATTTAGATATTTTAGATATTATATTGGTTATGTTTGGTTGGAAGGGTTATTAAAAAACATTGAAATACCAAAATATAATAAAAATGTATCAAAACTATTTTCATATGTTAGAGCACATGCAAATAGTTCTTGGAGAACGGATTTTATAAAAGAAATAAATGGATTAGAATTACTATTATCAAAGAAGGATTCAGCAAATGATGCGTATGATTTATTATATCCGAAGTATAAACATTTTGAAGCAATAAATGATTATTTGTATTGTAACTTTAATTTGGTATTTGAAACACTAAATCCAGCCAATACTACGGAATGTTTTATAACGGAAAAAACATTTAAAGGTTTATTTTTTGGAAAACCATTTTTATTAGTAACATCTGAAGTTATATTAAACTATTTGAAAAATAGAGGATATCATTTATTGAATTTTGAATTTAAAGAAACAATAACATCATATCAAGACGTAAAACAATCTATTAAAAATTTTACGGATTGGATTCAATCTGCAACCGAAGATGAAATTGAAAAGAAGTATAATGAATTTTTAAATAAATCAATAAACAACAGAAAAATACTTTTTGAATATTTGAATGATTATTCTCAAAGTGAAAAAATATTTACAAAACTACTAAATGAATAATATGGCACATGAATTTGATATGTTGGTTGTTCTACAGGAAATTAGAGACCTTCTAAAAAAGCAAAATGAAATATTAGAAAAACAACAAACAACCCAACCACAAACAAAAATAACAGTCGTTGGAAATAAAACACAAAATGCGAAAGGTTTAAAAAATAATGAAGATTTTACCCTATAAAATGGGTATTTTATAACTTGTTGATAATCAAAGGCTTATATATTAAGCCTTTTTTTATTGCATAACTTATTGATTATCAATATATTAAAAAAAAGTTTAATAAATATTTGGTAAATTCAAAAACTTTTCGTATATTTAATGAAATCACACAAAAATTTATTACTATGAGTTGGTACAAATCCACAATTGGAAAGGTGAAAAATTATGCTTCATCCTTTTGGTATGATGATTATGATACGTCTTTTGACTATCTTGAGACGTATGGGAATTATCAAAAGAAAGATTTAGATGCATATAAGAAAACGCACAACCTTTACAAATTAGCATCAGTGCGTAGAGCAATTTCAAACTTCGTTCAAATTGTAACGGGCAAATCCATTCCTGTTTCTTTTGCTACAAAAAGTGAAAGTATGACGGATGGCAAAAAGGTTATTCTTTCCGCTGATGTGGAAGATAATTTTGATGTTTCCGTAGGTTTGGCATTGCACGAAGGCTCGCATATTATTCTTTCGGACTTTGGTATGTTGGAAACACTTTCAAATGTACGTTCTAATTTAGAAAATAATAAACGTCATATGGAATACCAAAACCAACATCTTATAGAATCAAATCAACCAATTCTGCATGATGAATCCGCTTTTGAAAATAATTATAATTCAACCATCCAAAATAATGGTAAAAATTATATCGAACAACTTAAGCAAATATACCTTAATACAGGTAAAATTGGTAAGTTTGGTTTTCCAAATGAAATGGTTTTAGATACTTTGCAAGGCTTAACCAATTGGATTGAAGATAGACGTATTGACCATTACATATACAATTCCGCACCTGGTTATCGTGACTATTATGTGAGTATGTATGACCACTATTTCAATGATAAAGCAGTAACCAAAGGTATTAAATCCGATGAATTTACTGATGAAACAATTGAGAGTTATATGTTCCGTATCATCAACATTATGAATGAAAATACGGATTTAAACAAACTCAAAGGATTGCGTAGTATTTATCGTAAGTTGGATTTGAAACGAATTGACAGAATAAAATCATCAGCCGATTCTCTAAATTTGGCTATTGATATTATGACGGATATATTGGGATATGTTTCAATGGCTGAACAACAAGGTGGTGGAAAGGGTAAAGGTAATTCACAAAGTGGTGCACCAAACAATGACCCTACCGCTGATGTTAATGAAACCGGTGATGGTGAGAACAACGATATGGGTGGTGCAAATGGTTCAGCAAATGTAAATCCTACAAATACTAAAGAAAGTAGTGACCAAAGTGGTAATGCTAATGCGAATTCATTATCGAAATCTGCATTGGAACAACTTATTCGTAAGTTTCAAAAACAAAAAGATTTCTTGAATGGTGACCTTAAGAAGAAGAAAATATCCAAACAAGAAGTTGATAAGTTAGAAAACATACAGGATTCTGGTACTGAATTGGTTCGTGTTGGTAGTGATTATCAAAACCAATATGGTGATAGAATTGGTAAGGGTGTAGATTGTATTGTGGTGAAAAAACTTACTCCATCACTATTGGAAAGTGATGATTTTCCATTTACATCTAAAAGTTGGCGAACTGATGGGTTATCTACTCCATTCGTTGATGAAGTTAAGCGTGGTGTAATGTTAGGTACATTGTTGGGTAAAAAGCTACAAATTCGTAGTGAAAGTAGAGATACTATTTTTAACCGATTGAAGAAAGGTAAAATTGATGGTAGATTGGTTGCTTCGTTAGGATATGATAATGAAAATGTATTCTATTCAAAAGAAGTAGACCAATACAAAAAAGCTAACTTACATATCTCAATCGACTACTCTGGTTCTATGAGTGGTGAAAAGATTAAGAAGGCTGTTACATCAACCGTTGCAATCGTCAAAGCATGTATAATGGCTAGAAACATTAACATACAGGTATCAATTCGTTCTACCGAAGGTGGTGGACGTTCTCTACCATATGTTGCAATGGTATATGATAGTCGTAAAGATAGTTTCAAACAATTCTGCGATTATATGGGTAAACTAAATGTAACCAATACAACACCCGAAGGTTTGTGTTTTGAAGCAATATTGAAACAACTTATCCCATCAACAAATGATACGGATAGTTATTTCTTAAATTTCTCCGATGGTCAACCAACATATAGTATCAATAGTGGTGGTGATGAAATACATTATGGCGGAGAAAATGCGGCAGAACATACCCGTAGACAAGTGAAAAAAATGCAACAAACAGGCATAAATGTTCTATCTTACTTTATTACCGAATATAGTAAGGATAGATTCGAACATTCATCCGATTGGAGTATATTCAAAAAGTGTTATGGTAATGATGCCAAATATGTGAATGTTGAAAATATGTTTGAAGTTGCGAAAACAATGAATGAATTGTTTTTGAAAAAATCATAAAGCAGTAAAATAAAGGGTTATTTCATAACTCATTGATAATCAAAGGGGTATATATTACCCCTTTTTTTATCACATAAATCATTGATAATCAATTAATTAAAAATAAATTTGGTGAATTGGAAAAAATTTCGTATATTTGATAAAATCAATCACCAATTAAATGGATATTTCTATGCGTAAAAGTAATGTAACAAAAACTACTAAATCGAAAACTATGGCTCGTAAGACAGCAAAGCGTGTGAGTGGACGCAAAACTACTCAAAAGACAGTTGATACCAATGTTGGTTTCACAAACGAATGTTACAAAGTTGTGCAAGTGGGTAGAAGTTTCGCACTTATGACCACAAAAAATGACATCATTGATACAAAAATTGATGGCGTTTCTAAACAAAAGATGAAACAAGCACATGCGGAGAATAAAGCAATCCGTGGTTTTGTAAACAAAAGTGGTAATCTTTCTTACAAACTTGTTGAGATGGATGAATTCAAAAAATTAGCAAATGTTCTTGAAGATGCTGCATGTGATAGTGTAAGTGAAGCATTTGAAACACACGAACATTTGAAACAATTTATCCACGAAAAAGGTGGTGAATTGAAACCTGAAGGTTTGTTCATTGAACCGCTTAAGTGGAAATATCTATTGCGTTCAGCGGTTCGTGGTAAGAATATCATGATGACCGGTCCTACTGGTTGTGGTAAAACTTTGGCATCTCAATCGTTGGTTCGTTCATTGAAGCGTCCTGACTTTTATTTCAACTTAGGTGCTACGCAAGACCCACGTGCTACTCTTATCGGTAACACACACTTTAACAAAGAGAATGGAACATTCTTTGCTGAATCGGCTTTCGTAAAAGCAATCAGCACTCCAAACGCAATCATCCTATTGGACGAGATTAGCCGTGCTCACCCAGAAGCTTGGAATATCCTTATGACTGTGTTGGATGCCGGACAGCGTTACTTACGTTTGGATGAGGCTGAGGGTTCACCAATTGTTAAAGTTGCAAATGGTGTTACATTCATCGCAACTGCTAACATTGGTAACGAATATACATCTACACGTATTATGGACCGTGCGATTATGGACCGTTTCGTAACTATCGAAATGGACTTGTTGGATAAACAAAGTGAATATGAATTGTTGAAGTTCAAATTCCCAGAAGCTGATGAATATGCGTTGAACGCATTATCGGAGATTGCTGATACAACTCGTCAGTTAATTAAAACTGATATGAGTAAGATTTCAACAATCATTTCTACCCGTGTAAATGTAGAAGCTGCCGGTCTTATCTATGATGGTTTTACCCTAATGGAAGCGGCAGAGATTGCTATCCTACCTTATTTCAGTAATGATGGTGGATTGGATAGTGAAAGAGTATTTATTAAACAGCTTGTTCAAAAATACGTCAAAACAAATGATGAAGCACTTTTCAACGAAGTGAAAGATGAACAAACTGATGAAGAAACTATCGTTTGGTAGTAGTTTTAATGGTGATTGAGAAAATAGGGTGGCATTTGTCACCCTATTTCTTTTTATACTAATGGTAACTTAAATTTTAAAAAATGGCTACAAAATTGACAATTGAAGAAAAGCAAGAAATTGAATTGGTATTGGAAGAAGCTTCCGCATGGAACATTCGTAAAGAAGTTATTCAAAAGGCTGAGAAATACATAAAAGAAGGTCACTCACCTGTTGATGCTTATCATTTTGCTTATGAAGATTGCACACAATTATAGTATTATGAAAATAAATTATAAAATAAAAGAAGTTAGACGTAATGTATTTGCTGTTATCATTAAAGATGATTATGATAGAGCAATGACATTTTGTAGAGTTCAGGAATTCTACGAGTCACCTAACAAAAAATTCAGAGGTAAAGACTTCAGTATTTGGGACTATATGAAATGGTATAGTAGTGAATACAAACGAGGTTTTAGTTATGGAGTTGATTGGAGTGGATTTAATATTCCGTATGATGTTATTGAAAAATGTTATGATTTACAAGTAATGTCAGAAACGCCTTATGATGATGAAATGTATTACATCTTTAACAAAATTTCAGATATGAAAAAAGATGGTAAGGCATATATTATCGGTGCTGATAGTTTGGATAGTGATACATTCAATCACGAAATTTGTCACGGATTATATTATACTAACAATCAATATAAACAATTAGTAAATGAAATAACTTTGACAATTCCTACTAAAAATTATAGTGTATTTCAAAAAAATCTAATTGATATGGGATATACGGAAAGTGTAGTTGAAGATGAAATACAGGCATACCTAACTACAAATTGGAATTACCAAAGGTTTATGGGTGGAGTCAGTAAACAGGATTGTAAAGAATTACACAACGAATATAAAAAGGTATTTAAAAGTTTCTAAAATAAAATGATAATATGAAAAAAATAATTGATAAGATATGGCGACCATTTTTTTTAATATTGATTTTTACTCTTTTTGGTATATTGATTTATCAAACGAATGAAATTGAAAAGAAAAGGAATGGTATGTATCATATAGAAATTGGTAAAGATGATTATTGGACAGAAGAAATTACATTTGATTCCGATGGTTCTCTAAATTTTATAAACGAAAGAAATAAAAGACCATATAAAATCTATGGTGGAAATTATATTATTGCACAACCTAAAACAAACACAAAATGGAAAAATTAAAAAAGTATAAAAAACAAATTGTAACATTTATTACAATTTTCTTATTAGTGACATATGGTATATTTCCAGGTCTTACTATGGCAAACACATTTGTTAATATAATTTCAGCTATCGGCGCATTGTTACTTATTGTTTGGGGTATATTAGAAGTGAAAAGTGCATATGATAGAGAAGATGAGCAAGAAAAAGTTTTCAAAGAACAATGGAATGCACATGTAGAAAAACAAATCGAAACAATGAATGAAACTAATAAACAAAATCAATCGTTAAAAAAGAAACGAAATCCTAAACAATCGGATGGTGTTAAAAGTGATGAACCATTTGTAAAGACTAGAAAGAAAACAAATAAAACAAAATAATATGGCAGATTTTTACAGAGGCAATTACCGTTGGGATGAAAATGGTAATCGTAGAAGTGAATCAGAAATTGATGAAATTGAAAGACAATTTAATTTAGAACAAAAACAAAAACAAAACAAAATGGTAAAAACAATTACAGCAGCAGTTATAGGATTTTTCCTATTGATATTTTTATTTATGTCTTGTGAAAGGATTGATGCGGGACATGTAGGTGTTAAGGTAAACCAATATGGTGATAACAAAGGTGTAAGTGATGTGACTGAAGTAACGGGTATGGTATTCTATAATCCTATTACACATAGTATTTATGAGTTCCCTACATTTATTCAACACAAAGAATATACGGGTGATAATTCATTCGTAGTAAATAGTAAAGATGGTAGTGAGTTCCACGTTTCGCCTATCATTAACTATTCGGTAAAAAGAGAGAAAGTTCCATCAATCTTCGCCAAGTATCGTAGAAGTTTAGAACAAATAGAAGAAGGTTTTTTGAAAACGGCAGTATTTGATGCATTCCGTTTAGCAACTAACAAATACACCGCTGATGAGTTAATTGGAAATAGACAAAACTATGAAGTTGAAGTTCGTAGAATTTTAGAGTCACAATTATTGAATGAAGGATTTATTGTTAATCAGTTTACATCTAATCTAGTTTATCCGGCAACATTCAAACAGGCAATTGAAGCTAAGAACAATGCAGTTCAAGCAGCATTGAGAGCGGAGAATGAAGTTAAAACCGCTGAAGCACAGGCTAAAATTAAAGTAGCAACTGCAGAAGGTAACGCACAAGCTATGTTGACAAGTGCTAAAGCAGAAGCTGAAGCAAATAGAATGAAACAACAAACATTAACACCGTTGTTGTTACAATTGGAATACATTAACAAATGGGATGGTAAATTACCAGTATATGGTGAAGTTCCACAATTGTTTAGAACAATTCAAAAATAAGATAGTTTGGAATTTTGTAGGGGTTCGATTCCCCTACTATCTTCAAAGTTATATGATATGAAATTGACAATTAAAAACATTAGTTCGATTAAAAGGATTATCAACCACAACTATATTTCTATTAATGATGTTGATGTGGAACCAGACGTATATACTATTTTCTTTTACCACAATCAATATGGCTCTTTTGAATATTCTATCAAACGAAATAGAGAAGTAAAATTGGATATAGGTTGGGAAGGAAAATTGAGATTGGATAATGCAACTAGCAAAAGTGAAAAATATTATCTTTTTAAAGATGATATGTTAGGTCCATTTAATTTTTTAGATTTTCTTAATAACATTTGTCACGATTGGGATATTATAACTAATAAATAAAAACATATGAGATTTGCAGGAACAAAAAGAAACACATACACATCCGAAAAAGTTCGGCAGATGCGTAGTGAAAGAAAAACAAAGAAAGCAAATGTTGATGGTGTAACTGATGCACAATATCAACATTCATTAGGCGATTTGATTGGTGCAGGTCATTTATCAATAATGGGATTTAACCATTTAGATATTACAACGACAGTTGATACGACTCCATTAGGGCAAGCATTGGGTATGAGTAAAAATACTTTAATAAAACACAATTTAGAATTTAATTCATATCAACATAGTGATAGAGATGGAGTTAGACCACATATGGAAGGGTATTTATCCAGCGGACATCCTAATGACCCCCGTTTCAAATTAAAGGGTTGGTTTAATGAAGATGGAACAATACGAATTGAATTAGTAAAATCATTTAGTATATGAGAATAGGAAACTTTAAGGAAATATGTGAAGGTAAATTATTTCGGTTTACATTTCCACATAGAGAGGACCACATTTATTTCGTTAGGGAAGCTTGGACTGAATCTTTTGTAGATGATTCCAATGCGTTGTATGAACATTACATATGCCGTTTTAAAAAAGAAACGGATAAGGGATTAGCAAATTTACCTGTTGAGTTTAGAGCAAGATTAGTAATACCTGATGCTTATCCAAAAGTTCATATGAGAGCCGAATTGTATAAGGACGGTAAAATGATAGCAAGTAACAATATTTCAAAAGAAAACATACAAAGTATAAATAATTGGTTTGGATTTGTAAATGATATGGTAACCCATACAACTGAAATTTTAGAACCATTACCTTTTTAAAAATTAAAATTTAAGTATATGCCAAATTGGTGCAGTAACACATTAATCGTTGAAGGAGACTTGAACGAATTAGTAGATTTCAAAAGTAAAGTATTAGTTCCAAGTGAAACCACAAAAGGTGATTTGGGTTTCACAATGGAAGGTTTGCATCCAACTCCTAAAGAGTTATTGGAAATGACCTCACCTGTTATGTGGAGAGGTGAATTGCATGATGAAGAAGGTCAAAAAGAATTTGAAAATCATGTAAAAGAATTAGAAAAAAAATATGGATATACTGATTGGTATAATTGGCGTGTAGATAATTGGGGTACGAAGTGGGATGCCGGTGATAGTTATGTTGATGAGCGAGATGGTGAATCTCTTTGTATCAATTACACAACTGCTTGGGGACCTAATTCTATGTTCGTTCATTACGCATCTAAACAATTTCCTAATCTACATTTCAAATTAAGTTATGAAGAACCGGGTATGGGATTTTGTGGTTGTTACGAAGTGAAAAACGGCGGTGAAGATTTTGATGATTTAATGGAAGGTGATTTGGAATGGAAAGATGAATATACGGATAGATTGGTTACATACGATAGTGAATTAGAAAGGTATCGTTATGTAGATACTAATGAAGTGATAGATGATGAAGATTTTTATCCAATTGAATTTAATCCGTTTGCTTAATTTGGTGAAGTGAAAAAAAATTAGTAAATTAGATAATATGAAATTTATTGAGTTATTAAAACACAAAACAATCCGACCTAAACAAATTAAAGAGGTTGAAGGATTACTTACTCCCGATGAAGAGGGGCATGTGGCTATCACATACGAATACATTAATTTAGATAACAATATGCATTATGTTGGTGTTCATTTGGAAACACACAAACCATATTGGAGTTCTACTACTGATAAAGAATTTAAAAAGATTTTGATGAATCCAAAATCAAATTTAAAATTAATTATACATGGCTGGGGTTCATTTAATGAAATGAAACAGTTGGAGTATGAAATGTTGACAGCAGTAGATGCAAAAAACAATCCAATGTATTACAATAAACACAATGGATTTCCAGGAGTTAAACCAATTGATTTTGATAAAGTTGAAAAATTAAGAAATGAAATTGATTGGATACGTGATAATAGACATGATAAAGAAAAGGAATTTGAATTAATTGGATTTGAATATCTTTCAACCAAAACCTATTGCGTAAAAGATTTATATAGTGAAAGTAAGTTACAGGTTAGACATGAAACTATTAATAGAGAAAATTTAGAAAAGATTAAATCTAAAATTAGAGTTGCAATGGGTGATGCAACAGAAGAAGCAAAGCCGCCTGTGTATTTAACGAATGTTGATTTTGAAGGCGAACACTATGATAAGTTATTGATTAGTGGAAATCATACAATCACTGCTTATTATGAATTGGGTGATGGATATGAAGATGTTGAATTGCCAATTATTGAGTTGGGACCAGAAATTCATTCACAATTTTCAGCGGCAGAACTATATGCTTTGGGAAATGATTTGAATTCCGAAAAAGCAACGGCAAAACCATATAGTAAAGAAGATGCGGAAAAGGAATTATTAAGATTTCACCAAATGGGTCAGTCTTGGAATACAAGTAGGAATAAAGCTAGAATGATTAGGTTGGGATTAACTACTGCTCAAGTTGAAACTGTTATTAATTGGGTAAAGCAAGAAATTATAAACATAAAAAAGAGAAAGGGTGGTTGGAATGTTATGGATTACACGGGAGTTCATAAATCACACATTGAAGATTTATACAATCAATATACTGATGATGATACTTACGTTTGTGATTATTCCGGCGCAGCTGTAAAACTCAATAACATTCTTGTTCCTTTCCACAAAGAAAACGAAGAAAGAATTGTTGATGGCAAGAAACCTAAAACTAAAATTAAATGTCTTATTCGTTTCACATCCGAAGATATTAGGGATAAACAATGGCCTAAATTAAAAGAAGATTTTAAGTATTTTGAAGTGAAAGAAAAAACAACACCGATTGAATATATTGAATTGCCGATGTATACGAGAGATACTACAAAAAAATCAAAGTGAAAAAACATATTATAAATTCATTTAATATGTGGTAAAATACCCCATTTCATAACTAATTGACCCTCAATGGGTTAGCATAAGTCGTTGATTATCAATGAGAAAATTCTTTATTGACAATCAATGACTTATGCTTTTCGTTTTATAGGGAATTTCATAACTCGTTGATTGTCAATAAACAATTTTTTCAAATTATTTGGCCAGTTCGGTAAAATTTCGTATCTTTACAGGGTAAAGTTCCAATATTGGAGATATATATAAAATTTTATTAATATGAGTAAGTTACAATTCACAACAATTTCTAGTGCTAAAAAACAAACCGGTCTATCTTATTTAGGTAGTGTGGCGAGTAGTTCAAAAATTGCCAAAGGTTTACAATATAATGAAATGACGTATATATTGTATCTTGCACCTGCTGAACAAAGTGGTTACAATGTATGTCCAATGTCTACCGAAGAATGTAGAACGGCGTGTTTAACAGAGTCGGGTCACAATCGTATTGACGTTAAGAAGAACGCAATCAATAAAGCTCGTATCAAAAAAACAAAGTTATTCTTTGAACAACGTGATTTCTTTATGGCTTGGTTGATTACCGAAATTACAAAAGCTAAGATTGATGCTGATACCAAAGGTTATCAATTTTCAGTTCGTATCAATGGAACATCCGATATTAGTTTAGAAAGTTTCAAAGTGAAAGGTATGAATATATTACAATTCTTCCCACTTATTCCTTTCTATGATTATACGAAAGTTGCTAATCGTTTCAAAATGTTAGATAAGTATGATAACTACGATTTAACATATTCATTCAGCGGACACAATATGTTCCAATGTTTAGAATTGTTAAACGAAAGAAAAGGACGTGTGGCTATGGTGTTTGAAGGTAAGGTATTACCAAAAACATTTATGGGATATGATGTAATTGATGGTGATGCGTATGATATGAGATACTACGATGCGCAAGGTGTAATTGTAGGATTGAAGTTTAAGAAAGTTCGTAATAAAATTGATACAGCGAATAACAAATTCATTATTCCAATGGATAGTAAATTTAGTGTTTATGAAAAACAAAGTGAAAAGGTTAAGTCCAAATAGTTCTAAAAGAAAAGACCAGCTAGATGCTGGTCTTTTTGATGGTAGATACCGTCAAAGAGTTGTAGTAGATAAAAAGAAAAACAACGCTCGTAACTGGGCTCGTAAAAATAAGTAATATGGCAGAAAGACAATCACACGGTTTTAAATTTGAAACTAATTGGTGTAAACAAAATAATGTTCTTACTTGGAAACAATACGAAAAAAAGTATGGTAAACAAAAGGGTTCTAATTACACGTCGAAGTGGGATGCTATAAATGAAAATGTTAAAGGTAAAACATATAAAGGTAAACCTGTACAGATTAAATGTATAGGTTTAAATAATGCAATTGAGTTGGGTGATATATTTCGTAATTCAAACAAAGAAGAAGATTTTACATTAGTAGTTGGTTTTTGGGAAGGTAAGAAAACAAATATAGTGGATGTTGTTGTATTGGATATTAATCATAAGAAATGGAATAAATTGTTTCAATGGGATAAGTTTGATGAAGTGAAAGATTGGATTAAAAACAAAGTATCTAATTCACATAGTTACGATAACCAATGGAAAAAAGAAATGAGTTATTACAAAGAATTATGGGGTGATAGGTTAGTAACGCCTACATTCAAAAGAGACCACAAAAAACAAAGAAGAATACAGTGTCAAATATCTTACATTAATTTTATGCAAGAGTTTGTTAATAATAAAATTTGTAAATAGTATGAAAACAAAGCGTAGATTAGAAGAAGAAAAACTAATAATGGAAGAAAGAAAACGTATGAGTAAAGTAAAAGTAAAATTAGAAATGATGCCATGCGTTAAGTGTGGTAGTGATATGCCTGTTTTACGCAAAGTGAAATATGGTTACAATTTTTGTGTAAATTGTTCTACTACTGAAAAGATGGGTGGTGTAGCTATTGCTAACCACAAAACAGGTAACGAAATACAAATCGTTCCAATGGATGTAGCTAATAACATTAACCGATTGGCCGCTCGTAGTGGTTATGGTGTGTGTAAAGGTATGAAGCACAATTAAAAAATAAAGATATGAATTATTATCAAATAGTTGCATTTGCACAAAACTTAAAAAAACAAAATATGGCAGTATATAACAACGATAGAGACCCCAACGATATGATGTGGGAAAAACAAAACGATTCATTTATTAATGATGCGTATGAAGAAGAAAGTAAATTACATACAGAGTTTATGAATGAAGTGGTTTATCACGATTATTCTTATATGATGAGTGATAGTCATAGTGTTTATATGAGTGGACGTAATCACGAAAAACAAATTGAAGAAAAACTACACGCACTTATCAACATATGTAGATACGCTGCGGATGATTTGTTAGATGAAGTTATATCAGCCGTTCCACAAAGATATAATGATGTGGATAGTAACGGAAACGATTTAACACATAGAGTAATTAGAAGTTGGTTCAAACCTTATTTAGAAAGTATATAATAACATTATGAGAGTAACTGATAAAAAAGCAATAGAGTATCTTAAAAATAATCCTATTGTTGCAAACTTTATTAACACATTAAACATTCAACGAAAAGATTATTATGTGAAAGCAGATATGCTAAGTCAATATCAAGACATTGTTGTTGAGGTTGGACAAAAGTATATTCGATTGTGGGTTGGGACAGGTTGTTGGGGTTTCATTAGTAGAGTGGATGGTGATTTAAAGGGTTCACCAATTAAGAAAGGTGATTTACTAAAAGCAGCAACGTGGAAAGCACCAGCAAAACACGCAAGAGGAAATATCATTGACGGAACTGCCCGTTACGGAGTATATGGGCCTGAATATCTTTAATATAAATAAATAAAATAATATGCCAGCAGCAAGAACATCAAACTACATTGCAACTATTCCAATGAAAAATGAGGAGCAAGTGTTAGAAGTGAAAAAAGTATTAGAACAAATATTTGGTTGGGTTACATTGAGAGGTCGTCATAGTGATAGAAAATCCGTAGTGAAAGGTTGGGCTAAAAGTAAACAAAATGATGTGCCGTGGAGAGTAGCACAATACATTGACATTTACTTACACGCTGCAAATCCAAATCGAATAAGGATATGGAAAAAGCAGGGAATGCAAAGAAACAATTTAAGGTTGAATGATAACAATGTGATTATTGCTAGAACATTGGGTAGTATGGGACATAGTTTAGCAGATGGTGTTAAACATAGTGAACAATCAAAAGGTATTCCTGCTCTACAAGCAATTAGAGCATTACAACATCAAACCAAACTGCAAGACCCAAAGTTTCAACGAAAGGAAATGAAACGAAAGTATATGAATAAGAGTTACAAATTACAGCCGGGTGATTGGGGATATATAACACAATCTCTTTTGGATTATACTGAAAGACATGGTAAACTGACGTTTAGTGAATTGAAAGAATACTATGATGTGATATTGAGAGGTAAACCTAAAATGGAAAATGGTGGTTCATTCATTCACCACTTACAAGCATTAACTGCGGTGGTCAATGCACAAAATAGAAGATGTAGAAGATTTTTAGTTAAGGGAACGGATGGTAGATATTTAATTGGAAAATATAATAAATAATAAAAATATGATTTGGACAATACTATTAATATGGATATTACTTACATTTCCAATAGTGAAAGAAACATTAAAACAATGTGAATTAAATAATCGACCCGAAAGAAACGATACATTGTTTCAATTAATTTTAATCGGACAATCTATGATTTATGTTCCGTTGTATTATTTTCTAGTTGTTATGGAGTTAATTACAAAACCTTTTAAAAAACGATAATATGTTTGGAGAAATTTTACAAAAGATTCAAAAATCAAATGAACAAAGAGTGAAGATGGCTCTTACAATTATGAATGTAATGAGACATTCACAATCGGCAACTATTGAAATGAGAGCCGCAGTCGCAGCATCAATGTTGGATATGTTACAAACTGATATGTTGCCTGAAGATAGTGATTTAATTAAATTCCTTAATGAAGGTATTGATGTAGTATGTGAAGATGCTAAAAAACACGGAGTGAATGACCTTCGTTCACAATTAGAACAATCTATTATATCTGCAAAGAAAATCGTAGAAGAAAAAATGGATAGAATAAATGAGGGTGATAGTATTTTGAATAACATTAACTTTAACTTAAACTAAAAATTATTATTATGGGATTAGATATGAATGCATTTGCTACCAAAGCAAAACCTGCAACCGAAGTAGATTTTTCAACAAAGAATTTTGAAGAAACGGAATTGCACTATTGGAGAAAACATCCTAACTTACATGGTTGGATGGAAAGTTTATATTATGAAAAAGGTGGTGAAGCTGATTCGTTCAATTGTGTACCTGTTGTATTGGATAATGAGGATTTGGATGTATTAGAAGAAGATATTAAAAGTGGTAATCTACCAGATACCGCAGGTTTCTTTTTTGGACAATCCGATGGTGATGAAGTGGATGGTGATTTGGAATTTATTGCAAAAGCTAGAGAAGCAATCAAAAACGGAATGACCGTTTATTATACAAGTTGGTGGTAATATAAAATAAAGTTATGAAATTAGATACGATATACAAAAAGACAAAGACAGGTGCAACGCAAGAGTGGACAATTGAAGTAGTGGGTAACAAATACCGAACACATAGTGGACAAGTTGGTGGTGCAATTACCACAAACGAATGGACTATTGTGTATGGTAAGAATGGGGGTAAAGCAAACGCAACTACGGATAATGAACAATGTATGAAAGAGGCAGTTGCTAAAAGAACAAAGAAGTTGGAGAGTGGTTACTTTGAGAATATCAAACACATAAACAAAACACAATACTTTGAACCAATGTTGGCGAGTAAGTGGGAAGATAGTAAAGATAAAATTACTTACCCAATATTCTCTCAACCTAAATTGGATGGTATTAGATGTATCGTTACAAAGGATGGTATGTTTAGTCGTAATGGTAAACCAATCATTTCAGCACCACATATTATAGAAAGTTTAAGTGAAGTATTTGAAGTATATCCTGATATGGTATTGGATGGTGAGTTATACGCTGACAAGTTCGCAAATGACTTTAATAAGATTGTATCATTGGTTAAGAAAACAAAACCAACCGATGCTGACTTAAAAGAAAGTAAGAAAAACATTCAGTATTGGATTTACGATTTACCAGATAATCATATTCAATTTGGTGATAGATGTGATAGATTGCATGATTTGTTTAAAGCATTTGACTCATTCAGTAAACATTGTATTGAAGTAGAAACTACATTATGTATGACTGAAGATGATGTTGTGGATTTGTATGAAGAATATGTAGACGCTGGATTTGAAGGTCAAATGTTACGATTGAATGGTAAGTATGAGAACAAACGAAGCAAGAACTTAATGAAGCATAAATCATTTATTGATGAAGAATATACCATTAAGGGCATTGTAGAGGGTGAGGGTAATCGAACTGGAACGGCTGGGTATATGGTATTTGAAACAGCCGATGGTAAACCTTTCAAATCAAATGTAAAAGGAACCTGGGAAGAAACGGCTGAGATGCTTAAGAACAAAAAGAAGTTAATAGGTAAACAGGCAACGATTAAGTATTTCAACTTAACGCCAGATGGAATACCACGTTTCCCATATGTGATTAATATTGATAGAGAAAGTTACGAATAAATTTTAAAAAATGAAGAATACGCTTAAACAACGAATATACAAATGTGAATGTGGGGTCTTAACAAAAGAGTATTTTTGGGATAGTGAAATAGATAAAGCAAAAGTTAAATGTTCGGATTGTTCAAAGTTATTAACGAAAAAGAATTTAGTAGTTCCAAATAAAAATGAAGCTGCTAGTATTAGAACACCAACAAAAAATAGATAACACAATGAGAATTAAATCAGTATTTCCACCCATTTGTTTTGAATCACCCCTTTCGGGTAAAACATATATTGTGTGCACTGGTGGTAAAGAAAGTAGTGGATGGGTTGAAGTAAAAAGATGGTATAGTTGGAACGAATTGGAAAGTATGTGGGATAAAATTGAATACACAAAACCAAAAGAGTTTCAAAAAGTAAAAGTGAAAAAAGAATGGAAAGTGAAGGGTAGCAAAGGAAATGTGTATAAGGTAATAAATGATGAAGGATTTTGGAGTTGTAGTTGTCCAGCACATGGGTTTGGTAGAGGAAAGGATTGTAAACATATTATAGGAATAAAAAATAAATAAGTTATGGATATAAGAGAACAATATAGAGAACGAGCTATTCAATTCGTTAAGGAGTGGAATGAAAATGTAAGTGAACACATTATTGATATTATGGTTTCTATTATGGCAACCAGAGATAAAAGTTCATACGCAGGTGGTGGATTTGTTCAGGCAATTGTTGATAATAATTTGTATTTGGCATTGAGTAGAGCCGATACCGATTGCCGTAAAAACATTTTCATCTTAACAATGTGTAACGCAAATTGTCATTTATAAAATTAAAACAAAAGTTATGGGATTTTTTAGTTGGAGAACGCAGGATACTGATAAAAGTATTGCAAACAAATGGTCAGCAAGAGACACATTTAGAGTTCAAATGATGGATGATAGAGGTAATGTGTGGACTGAAGATAGTTACGATGGTTATGGTGAGTTTGGTGGTAAAGATTACTATGAGTTACTTGCGGAAATGAATGGGATAACTGCAAATAATCCTGATGAATTAAGAGGTAAGGGAATTGAATTAGCATTTAGTAAAAACAATCATTCGGGTGTAGGAACGGAAGGTGTATTATATCCTAATTTGGTTGAAATGGCCGAAGGTTGGCGATATGACCCAATGGGACCTGATAGTTGTGAGGACCAGGGTTTCTTTTATAATGATGAAGATGAGGATGAGAATAATGATATGTGGGATGATGAAGAAGATTATGAATCATAAAAAATAAAATAATATGAAACGACCAGAAAATTTTGAAAATATAGATGGAGAAGATTTTGATATTGACGGACACCATTTTTATTTTGATGTAGATAATTTACAAAATAAAAAAGAAAGTAGTTGGGTATGGATATTTTGCAACGGTCAAATTTTAGGTGATTATTGTGTAAAATTTGAATTGAAATGGGAACACAATTGTTTTAGTATGAAAAAATGTGTGTTAGGTGAGGGTGATACTGGTGAGTATATATTTCAAGACAATTTATTAACTACCGATATGGCAAAAACAAAAGATATATTTGTTTATTGTATGAGTAAGTATATAAAAAAGTCAATCGGATTGGGAAAATTTCAAAACTAAAAAATAAAATATAGATTAATTATGGAACAGCAAAACACAATGAAACGATTGGATGAAAATCGTATTGCAGCAGATGGATTGATTTGGGATAATAGAGCCGATAAATCAATCAAAGTAAAAAATTTAGATAATGGATTTATGGTTCATTCAATTAAATTAGAAGATGTAAGTTATTACCCAGTATCAATTGATAAGAGTAATAAAAACAAAAACTATATTCAAGTAATAGAAAAAGAAAAGTAATATGAAAACTCTAACAATAGTCGAACTTATCGAACTATTGGAGAATGAGATTAAAGATGGTGCTTCCATTGTTCAGGTGGACGGCACCATTCTTATTCCCGATAATGGAAACAAAATTTTAGTAACTACACAAAAACAAATGTAATATGAAAGCGATATTAATTGATTCCGTAAATAAAGAAGTTAAAGAAATTGAAATCGGAAAAGGCATCGAAGAAATGTATAAGTTTCTACAATGCGAATGTTTTACAATTGCATCTTATTTAGATAAGCAAGATGCAATCTTTGTAGATGATGAAGGATTGATGAACGGAACGGATGTATTCTTTACATATGAAGGAGCACATCAACCATTCGCGGGTAATGGATTGATTATGGGATGTGATGATGAAGGTGAAAGTGAAGATTGTAAAATCAGTTTTGCCGAAGTGAAAAACAAAGTAAAATTTTATAGTAGATACGAATTGGCATTGGGTATCGCTATGGGAGCAATTAAAACATTTTAATTATGGGACAGTATTACAAAATAGTAAATGTAAAGAAAAAACAATACATCACACCATACAAATTTGGTGATGGTTCAAAGTTAATGGAATTTAGTATGTCAGCAAATGGTGTATTGGCCGGATTGGCAATATTACTTGCTGACGGAAATGGTAGAGGTGGTGGAGACCTTAATAGTGAAAGTGATATCGTTGGTAGTTGGGCAGGTGATAATATTGTTGTTGCCGGCGATTATGCCGACACGGGTAGATTTGTAAAACAACCCGAACAAAATTTATATGAAGTTTGTCAGGCAGAAGGTGAAGATATATCAATAAAAGTATTGGATGCACTTTGCGATGATAGATATTACTTTGAGGAGTTTCGTAAACATAGAGCAGGTTGGATATCTGATAGTCAAGTTGATGATTTAATTCAAAGAAAATTAAAAGAGAAAGGATTAACCGAATCGAAAAAACATCAGGTCCCTTCATCAAAAGACCCGAATGTAAAGTATAATGTAATTGAAGATAACGGAAATTGGGAATGCGATTGCCCATCGTTCACATATACAGGCGGTAAAGAATGTAAACACATTAAATCATTAAAGATATGATAAAATATAAAAAAATGAAAACAGGTCCCGTTGAAATAGATTTGACCGGACCAGATGGAAACGCATTTACCTTAATTGGAATTGCAAGTAATTTAGCAAAACAATTGGATTTGGATAAAAAGAAAATCCGTGAGGAAATGATGAGTGGTGATTATGAAAACTTAATCAAAGTGTTTGATAAACATTTTGGAGAATTTGTAACTTTATATCGTTAATATGTTAGTAATAAAAAATCCAAAAGATATAACGGGAATGAATTTTGTAGATGGTAAATACACATTAAGGGAAGCTGAAGAACATAGTGATAGATATTGTTTTTTATTTCAAGATACCGATACAAATTGGGTAACTATTGATATTTTTAGACAACCAAAATGGGATAGTGAACAAAGTAAAAATATGTATAGAGTTGATAATGGTGTATTTAGGTCACATTGGGTATCAGCCGACTGGTTTAGTAAAATTAGAAATGTTCAATTCACATTTACCGAAGCATTAAAAGTATTATAGTATGTTAAAGATAGGAAATATAGATAAAATATTAGCAATCAATTCACAAGATATTGAAGTGCATAAATTCGACCAAAGACCTGATTATTACGAATTTAGATTCGAACATCACAATATTCACTCAACTCTATTCGTAGCTCATATGCATAGGAGACCGCAATGGCGGGGTGGTAAAGATTATATAATGGAATTGTTTGATGGTATTAATGGTAAACCATTGGTATATCAATTTTCAATAGATGATTTAAAAGACCCATTTGCTTTATTATCTTATTTAAAAGATGCAATAAATAAATGGGATATGGTAACAAACAAATAAAGTAGATTATGAAAAAGCCGGAGAATTTTAGAAAAATAGATGATGTAAAATTTGCAACTAGAACAGGTGGTAAATATAAATTTTCAACGAATGGTGTAGACACTGAATTGTGGGTATTCACTCTACCTGATAATAGTAATTATGTTTTGGCATTTGATATAGATTGGGAAAACGAAACATATCAAATAAAGAGAGCAAAGAATGGGGATGGAAGGAATTGGATTGATACCATTTATAGTGGAAACTTTACAAGTGAACCTATGAAAACAATTAATTCATTTGTTGATTGGGCACATAATAGAGTATTACAATTTGAACACTATTACAATAAATTATAGATTATGAAAACAAACGTGTCAGAAAAATCAATTTTAATGATTGTTTATTTGTTGGGATTGATATTAATAACATTTTTTTCATCTTGCAGTAAAGATGTATTCAATAAGAAAGTAGAATTGAATATTGATACCCGTTTACCAAAAGACCAAAATGGATATTCTGTATTCAATTTGTATTCAACGCAAACACAAAACATACATACAATATCAGGAAGTATTAGAGTGAATGGTAGAATACCAAATGAACCACGTGAGAAAGTTGAGTGGGAAAGCTCACACTATTGGACACTGAAAATTGGTGATACAATCGGAACTATTTATCGTAGGACATGGAGAGGATTGGGTTGGCAAATTGTAGATAGTATTAAAGTTGTAAACTTAAAACAATCGCAAGTTCCAACAATCAATTCTGCAACATACAATTCTGCGGATGGTAGTATTAACACAGTCATAGCTCCAATGTGGAATATGAGAGGTGATACAATGACTATAGTTGCACGTTCAAATGGTGTAGTGAAAGTTGAAAGAATTATTTTGAAATAAGGAATATTTTTTGTATATTTGACAAAACGAATAGTTATGAGTAAAACAAAAGAATGGTATATGCAAACACAATCAAATCAACCAAATAATATTCAACACGATGAAGATTATCTTTATGAACAATATTTGACTCAAGAAAAATTGAATGAACAATATTGGGAAGGTGTGAGCAATGGTTCTATATTTCCTGATAATTGGGAATATGATGATGAATATTACAAATCATCTTACTTACCTACAAAAGAGGAAGAAGATGAAAACTTTAAACAAACATTAAAACAAAATGGATATACTTCCTGAAATAATAACACTATCAAACGAGATGATTGATTTGTTAGATGAGGCACAATTCTTTGAGGGTAATCCCTTTATTGAAAGATTGCCACTAAAAAGAAAATTGCAAGAAGCAATGCAAAGAAAATGGGAACAAGAATTTGAAATGCATTTGACCGATTTAGAAGTTGAAAAAATAATGCAAGAAACTTTATCCGATTCGGTTGGTGATACAATAGAGAGTTTGGTGCAAAAGGGTGCATTAAATATGAGTATTGGGTCGGATGGTGAAATAATTTATTCGGCAAACAAAGATTTTAACTTTGATGATTTATGATAGACAATAAGGAAAACGATTTTGAAAAACAAATACTTAGTAAATATGCCTGTAATTCACCATTCAAGTATATAGATGTTCAACCGCTTGGTAATTTTGTTTGTTGTCCTTTTTGGAATAAAACTAATTTGAGAGTTAATAAAGAGAATGAACCAAATCCTTGGTTTGCAGTAGATGAAAATGAAGATTTATTAAGAAATTGGACTTCACCACAAGCGAAAAAAGTTAGGAGAGATATTTTGGATGGTTCGTATGAATCTTGTGATAAAGTTGTTTGTCCATGCTTATCTCAAATTTTAAGTAAGAGTCAAATTGAAGGTAGAGAGTTAATTCCATATAACTTTCAATTGAAGGAAGAATTAATGAAGGAATTAAATATAAATTCAATAGAAGATATTGAAAATTTTGATACAACGCCTGAAGAAATACTTTTTGGATTTGATAGAAGTTGTAATTATAAATGTCCTTCTTGCAGAACACATTTGATACCAAATGATGATGTTGATTCAATAGATTATAAAAGAAAAAAAATTATCATTGATAAAATAGATGAACAATATTCTTGGAATTTGAGAAAAATCATAATAACTGGTTCAGGTGACCCATTTTATTCAAAAATATTTAGAGAATATTTACAAAATTTTGACCCAACAAAATATCCAAGATTAAGAGAAATACAATTGGTTACAAATGGTTCATTACTAAATAAACAAATGTGGGACACTATGCCGAATATACATCAATACGTTAAGTGTATTGAAATAAGTATAGATGCTGCAACCAAATTAACATATGAAACCAAAGTTAGATTGGGTGGCGTTTGGGAAACACTTATACAAAATTTATTGTTTCTTTCAAAATTGGAAAGTGTAGAGAGAGTTGTATTTTCTATGACAGTTAGTAAAAATAACTACAAAGAAATGTATATGTTTTGGGAGTTATTAAAACCACTATTCGAACATAAAAAAGTATTGGTTATAAATTATAGAAGATTGGTTCAATGGGGAACATTTACGCCAGAAGAATTAAAAGATTTGTGTGTATTTGAAAAAGACCATCCATTGTTTTCTGATTTTATGAAGGAGTTAAAAAGAATACATCAATTGCCACACGTTGATAACAACTTTAATGATTTGATTATTGAAGATGAAAAAGAAAAAACCAAACCATTTAAAATACAAAAAAGTTTAATTTAAAATGAAAGTATTATTTGGATATGATATTATGACTTACAATGGTGAAATGCCAAATTGTTTGCATCCAAAATTTTTAAATACGATATATCAAGCTTCTGATTTTAATTATGCATTTTCAGGAGAACATTTCCAAAATAGATGGAATATTGGATGGCATTTGTATAATTCTAATTTTTGGAATAACTATGTTGATAAAAAATCGGTATATGAAATTATAAATAATCACAAAAATACAAAATGGTTTTATCCCGTAGAACCATTTGGAAGTATTGAAAGTTTTTTTGGAAATCACCCTACCTTTAATGAATTGTGTTTAAAACAAATTTCATCGGTAGCTTTGAATGAAATAAAAAATGGGAATGGTAATTTATTAATCAATTATATAATTGATGGTGGATTAGGAATTACAAAATCTAACTTTAAAAAGTTGATTGATTTTACAAGAGAAAACGAAATACCCGATGAAAAAGTTTATTTAATATTTCAGGATTTTAAACTTAAAGATAATCTAAAAAAGATGGGTGTTAATTACAATGTATTTGATTTTAATTTAGCACAATTATCTAAATCACAGGAGTTTAACAATATAATAAATAATCCTGATTTCAAATTTTGGGGTGATAATTCATTTGAACCACAATTTGGTCAAACTGAACATACGGCAAATAGCGTTTTAACATTTCAGGAATTTGAAAATACTATCGGAAGTCACAAAAAAGATTTTTTATTTTTATGTAGACATTGGAAATTACATAGATTACTTATACTTTCAAAATTACATAAACTTGGAAAATTATTTTACAACAATACATCGTGGGATAAAAAATTCTATCACGAAGATGTAATTAATGAATTTTTAAGACACGATGAAAATTTGGAATTAGCAGAAATAGTTAAAACCGTTTCTAAAAATTTAGATGTATCGGATTTAACTAAAATAGCAGGGTATGGTTTCGAAAATAAATCAATATATTTGAATTCATATATTAGTTTAGTTTCTGAATCTATATTTTTTCAGGTAAGAGATGAGGGAGATGTTTATGTAGAATTTCCAACAGGATATTTGAGTGAAAAAATTTGGAAACCAATTGGACATTCGCAAGCATTTATATTGGCTGGTCCTGCAAAATCTTTACAATACTTACAAAGTTTGGGATATAAAACATTTCACCCATATATTGATGAAAGTTATGATATAGAAACTGATGACTTTAAAAGATTAGAAATGATTTTTGAACAAATAGAAAAGTTTACTAAAAAATCAAAAGAGGAAAAGGATGAGTTTCTAATCAATGTAAAAGATATTGTTAAACACAATCAACAATTATTTTTAGATTATTCAAAAGAAGCGTATAAAGATGATTGTAAAAATATAATAAACGTATTAGCAAAACAAACTTTAATATAATGGAGTTTAATAAAACGGATGAAGAATTAAAACAAATGAGCGATGCTGAATTGTTTGAATATTTGGATGCAAAAGCAGCACACTTAAAACAACACACATCACCATTGAGTAGTTATCACACTAAAAGATTTGCAAGTATAAGTTCCGCAATATCAAATACGGAATTTGATTATGATAGTGTAAAAAAGATAGCAAAAGAAAACGAACAAAAGGGATTTGAAAAATTTATAAACGATAAAAACAATTAGTTATGAGACAGCCACATATTTTTACAACCGATATGAGTAAACCAACAATTATTACCGCACAACAATACGGAACTAAAGTTTCGGTTGAATTGGACCATAGTGATACATCTTTGGATGAATTGATGGATGCTTTTGAAACATTGATAATTGGTTTGGGTTATCATAACGATACCTGGAAAGAATGGATATTGGATAGAGCAAATGAATATCAAGAAGAGGAAAATGATAAGTGGGATGAAGATGGTGGATTTGGAGTTAAACCATATACAGTCGATGATTTCAAAAGAGATGAAGAAGAAGCAGTGAAAAGTTTTATCAAAAGTAAAATGGATGCAGAAATATTTGCAAATACTTTAGAAAATCCACCAGCACCAAATGATAATTTAGTGGAAGCTGCTAAAGAATATAATAATTTAAAAGTTAAATCTAAAAAGAAATCTAAATAATGGGATTTAACAATTGCTATTTGCCGGAATACAAAGAACTGATTGAATATTACAATTCAGTATCATTGGAAGTATTTGTAAAACGATTTAGAAAATATGATTGTTGGACAGGTAGCAGTGAATCTATGAATTTTTTAGAAAGTAAAGTAAAAGAATATTATGAGTTACAACAAATTCAGGTGGTGGACGAAGGGGAGGAAACGAAAACCACTTAAAGCAGATGCACCTTTGTTATTAAAAATACGCAATGGTGATTTTGATTATTCATATATGTTTGGTGAAGCATTAGAGATGCGACAATCGGCTGAAACCGTTTACCAACAAACTTATACCAACTACGGCGGAACGGATGAAAAAAACCGAAAGGAAGCAGCTCTGGAAGCAAGTAGAATGAAACGAATAAAGGCAATCAAATTGGAAATAGAGGCTGATAAGGATGAAAACCAAATTCTATGGAAACTTCGTAAAGAGTTAGAAAAAGAATTTGGAAGCGATTTGTGGGATAAAGCAATGGAGAGACAAAGAGGGAAGGGAACTTTGGAAAATTTATACGAATGGTATCGTAAAAATTCCAAAGTGAAAAATCCACAATCAATTCAAGATATTCAATTAAAAAGACCAAATACTAAAGGATTGGAATATTTATTCTAAAGGTTACCGATTGTTAATTAAATAAACAATACATGGACGACGGTGATAAACAGAATAAAAGAAAAATACTCGGAAAAAAGCCAGAGGTTAATGCTATACAAAGACATGAGTTTGTTCCTAGCACTATTTTTCAATCCCTTTGGATTCGATGCCGTTCAATATTCCCTAATATTACTAACGGGAAGTTTATGGAGAGCGAACTTCGTTATGTATTGTATTGCGGTATCTTTTTTTGGTTGCTACATTTACTTTGGCAAGCGATTAAATAAAAAATAATGAATAATTTAGAAAATGTTACATTGGTTTCAATAGATTCGGTTAAAGATAATCCAAATAAATCAAATATTAGATTAGCGGCAATTAGTAGATTGGTTCCTGAAATTTGTAAACACATTAATTTTGGTGATATCTTAATGATTAATCCTTTCAATAAAAATAAAGAATTAATCGAAAAAAAATTTGAAACACTTTGGCCATTTGATTGGATAAATTCCGGTGGAATAGCTTGGTATAATAATTTTCTAATAAAACAATTACCACATTTAATAAAAACGGATTGGTATTTAATAATTCAATGGGACGGGTTTCCTAGATTTCATAATTTTCATTTTGATACTGAATTTTTTAATTATCCTTATCTGGGTGGAGGTCATTCTTTGATAAATGGCGGATTCAGTTTACGCAATACGAAAATAATGCAAGATATATCTAAAATAAATGAAACTTATAATAAAGGGTCGGAAGATGCATTTTATTCTACTTTTTTTGATAACGAATTTACACAGGAATATGCAACACCTTTTAAGTTCAAATGGCCTGAAGAAAATGTTTTAAATAAATTTTGTTTTTTTGAAGATACAAAATATGAACCACAAACTTTTGGTTGGCATAGAAGTTATTGCCTTTCAAAGAAAAAAATATTTGAAATGTTTAACGAAACGAATATATTTAATAGTAACGAATTAGATTTGCTCGTTGATTATTCTTTATTAAAAGAAATAAACGGAATTGATTTTGATTTGAATAAATTTGAAATGGAATATAACGAACAATTTTTTGAAAAATATTAATGGAACCAGTAATCTTACATATTGATTTAGGTAGTTATCCAATATCAAATTGGTTAAAGAGTAACAGATATGTAATTTTTTCGGAACTAATTAGATTTTCAAAAGTGTTAATCGAAGAAAAATTAGAGTCAATTCAAGCAATAATGATATCAAATTATCAGGATAACATAGTGTTTATTCTTAAAAAAGAAAATTTAGAAAGTGTTTTAGAAAAAGCATTTAACTTTTTTATTGATATTGAGGAATATGAAAAATGTGCAGAAATTCGTGATTTGAATATACTTATTGAAAACTTAAAAAATGAGTCAAAAGATATTAAAAATAATAAATCAAATAAAAGACAATCTAAAGTCGATTGATAACGATGGCGTTTATCACCCACTTCACGATGATATCTACGACCAATTATCTTTAATTGAAGATGAAATATACGGCGAAGATGAATTGGATGGATTTGATTTTACGGATGAAGATTATTAAATAAATTATTATGAATAGGTTATTGTTGGGTATTTTATGGGGAATATTAGGACAGGTTATGTCTTTTTTACAATTACAAGGTAGTGTAAAATATGGTTGGTTTCAAAAATATCCAATAATAGTTTTATTGAGTTCAATGCCGGCGGCATGGTTTTACATTAAATCAGTTGAAAATTTAGTTAATTGGGGTGATGGACAATTATGGCCATCCCGTCTTATTGGATTTGGTATTGGTATAATTGTATTTGTATTATTGAGTTGGTTATTATTTAGAGAACCATTTAGTTTAAAAACAATTATTTGTTTATTACTTGCAGCAAGTATTTTATTAATTCAAATATTTTGGAAATGAGAATGCCACAATTAGTAAAGGTTGGTGATGAACTTTATGAAATAGTTTATAAATGTCCAGTTACGAAATTTAATGTTGAAATCACAGGTGGAGCAGCTGAGGACCTTAAAAAATGGTTTGGTGCTGATAAAATATTACGAAATGCACAAACGAATGAATATGTTTTTGTAAATTTAATACCTGAATTGGAATATGAATAAATTAACACTACATTATTTTGGATGTTCGTTTACAAATGTAGAATCGAGTTTTACTGGATATGAATTTACAAATTTCAGAAAAATAATTGAAGAAAAAATAAATTGCAATTCCAAAAATTATTCAGAAAATGGAATGGCAAATCAACACATTTTTGATAAAGTTTATAAAATATCAAAAACTGAAAATGTAAAAGACTCGGTATTCGTTATTCAAACTACATTCCTAAATAGACTAGGAATGCATTGTGATTTGGATAATAATTTTATTTCAATGTGTAAAATTGAAAGTCCAGACTCTCAAATTGATAATGTAAAAATAAATTTTTATAATGATTGGTTAAGATATTTTTATTCTAATGTTACGCAACATTTGGAATTTGAAAAGGAAGTTGATTGTTTAGCAAGTTGGTTAAAACAAAAAAATATTCAATTTATTTTTATAGGTATGGACGGGATGATATCTAAATTAGATAAATCTTTTTTTGAAAGGAATAATTTTACAATATTTGATGATAAAGAATTTGCATTTTATCCATACGCCGCATCTAATAAATTAAGAATTGCGGATGTTCTTTCTTTAAAAGAAAATAATGGACATGTTGATTTTCATTTTAACCAATTAGGACATAACAGATTGGCAGAAGGAATTTTAAGAAAAATTAAATTTGTTTAATAAATGTATATTTATAATCTAAATAATCATTTATGACCAATAGAGAAAGGGCATCAAAAAACAGAAAAAAGATGCAAAAGAAAAGTAGAAAGGTAAATATCAAAAAAGGTATTCACCAAAAACATACATAAAAATCTTGCATGCCATGTAACCCAAAAGGGACACCCTAAAAAGTGTCCCTTTTATTTTGTGTTATCAAATATTTTTTGTATATTTAAACAATGAAACAAATTTGTGCTTATTGTGGACAAGATACATACGACGTGGATATTGAATATCTGGTTGGTGCTAATCATTTGAGTTGTGCACTAAGCGCCGAACAAAAAGCAGAACAAATGCAAATAATCAATTGGAAAAAAATACAAGGTGAACGATTTGATGTTGCAGGTGCATCTTTTTGTTTTGGTAGAGTCCACGAAAATAATCAGGCATATTTTACCGAAATAATTGAAACTGTCGATAATGATGTCGTGTTTCGTGTTAAGTTGAGTAAAATGCCTGGTCAATTTGATTTAAAAATAGAAGATACAAAAGGGATTTTATCCACATCAATTAGACGAGTAGTTAGACCAAATCAAATAAAATCTTTACAAAATTTTATTTATTTAATTAGTGAGTCTATAAATAAAAATCAAGTAATAAAAACATATTGTTCAATGCTTGGTTTAATACAAACGGATAGCAGTTCTAAAAAGAAAGCAAAGACGGTATCTGGAAATACAAACTTTAATATGCCGAATTCGCATTCTATAAAATTTTAATTTATGAAAAAAATAAATAGGTTTATTTTTATTACAATATTGGTAGTTACATTACCCACATTGGTATATTCTCAAACTAAAAAAGAATTGGCAATGTTAGATTCGATACCCGTATTAACGCCCGATACTACATTGAATAGTTTTATTTATCATTGGCTGGGCAAACCTTATAAGTTAGGCGGAAAAACCGAACGAGGTATTGATTGTTCGCAATTCAATAAAAAGTTATACGCAGATGTCTATAAATTAAATTTAGAAAATGTATGTTATAGGCAGTGGGACCAAACCGAAAGGGTTAAAATGGATAGTTTACAAATTGGTGACCTTTTATTTTTCAGAAGTCGGCAATCACCATCGGGTTGGCATTGTGCTACATATATTGGTGAAACAATGTTTGTACATTCGGCAAACCGATATGAAGGTGTAAAAATTAGTTCAATAAACGAACCCCGATATAGAAAAGCATATAAGGGAGCAGGACGATTAAAAAAATAATGCATGGATAAACAATACGCAAAACAAATGATACAATGGGCTGAGGAATCAAAACAATATTTAAAAATATCAGCATCAGTTATTAACGAAACACCAAACGATTTGGAATTAGGAAATAAAATTCGTCAGATGTATTGGAAGCATGAAAAAGAAAATGACGAATTAATTCAAAGATGTAAAAATGAAATAAAATGAAAAAACAAAAATGGTTTATAGCAAATAACCGAACACAAAAAAACAAAGATGTAGTAAATGTATTGCCATTCTTAAAAGTATGGTATAGTGAAAATTACTTTTTAGAAACGGGAGTATTCACACCAGCATTCGGAATAGCAATAAGTTGGTTGAAGTGGAATTATTATTTTACGGTCCAAAAAGGATATTAATATGAAAATAAAGGGTTGGGAAAAAATAAGTGGTTATACATACAAAGGATATACAATAGTCAATCCAATACATAATGCGGATGAAACAAGATACGAAGCAACTATATTAAATTTAAACCTACCGCAAAAACCAAAATGGGAATTAGTAGTATTAACGCCGAAACACAAATGGATAACATTTAATGCTGATACATTTAGTATTATTATGAGAGATGATGAAAATCGTTCTACACTAAATGAAGTAAATAAACAAAGAATGGCATCTATTTCAATTTTTAGAAATACATTTGAGGAAATGATTGATAAATTATTGAATATGAGATTAACATCGGCAGTAACTAAAACAATTAATAACGGCGGAAACGGAATTATAAATTATGTAAATAATAACGGAACTACCTATAAATTTTAGTAAATGAAAAACAAAAATGACGTGGCATTATTTAAAGAACTAAAAGAAATACGTGAACAGATACTTTATTGGGAAAAATATCAGGGAGTAAATTGGTTAGGTAAGTGGGCCCGTAGCGTTAGATTAGAAAGGTTACACAAAAGATATTCAATAATAGAAAGGAAAATTCAAAAACTAAAAAACAAAAGATAAAAAAATAAGTTATGGAAATTTTAACGATTATCGCTTTGGTATTTTTAACTACATTTGCAATATTTGGTGCAATTGATATGATTAGGCAAATTGAAAAACTACCCGATACAATAAACGAAGTGAAAGAAAATGAAAAAACTAAAAATAAAAAACCCAGAAAGGTTGGACAGCACTAATCATTGTTTAAGTAATAACATAATTAGAATTCAATTTGAAACTGAAACCGTTAAAGAATATAGATTTTTAGCAGATGTAAATTACAAAGAAACTTATCCAATAACAATTTCAAAAAATATAACTGACAACAATGTGTTTATTGTATTTGATGGGAATAGACCTTACAGAAAATCAATTGACTTTGTAAAAAATAGAAACACTATTTTAGACTGGATGGTCGTTTCAGTTGAACAAATTGATAATGAAAGGTTGCCTTTTTAAAAATTAAACTATGGAAAACAAAAATACTCTATTTGGTAGTTACAAAGAATATATAATCATTGAGCGAAGTGATTTGCACCAATTAAAAGATATGGCAAAAGAATTATTTGAAAAAGCAGATAACGATATTTCAAACTATCACAAAGCGGCAGCAATAATGGATGTTGTAAAGTTTTTAAAGGAAAGGAATATATACAATAGGGAGTTTAAAATTAAACCATAATAAAAATAAAACAAAATGAAACAAAAATTAGAAAAAGCACTTGAGTGGATAGGATATGTGTTTATTGCCGGAGTTTCAATAATGGCATTGACTTGGGGATTTACATTTTTCTGGCAAATTGGAAAATCTATTTGGAAAGTATTAGTTAAATAATCGAAGGGGGGCCGGGGGGAACAAACCCGTCGTTTCGCCCAATTTTTTTGATAGTATTATGAATGATATTATTTTATTTATTAGTTTATACATAATAGTTTTACTCCTACAATTAGGAATATATAAATTCGATAAATCAAAACATCCTAATGCGATAACAAACCTAAACCATAAGCGAAATAAAAAAATACACTATGCTCACAATAAAAAATATAAGTAAAGTTTGGAAGCAAGATGTATGGGATTGGCGAATAGGTAAAATAGAGGAATTAAATAGCGCATACTTATTTCACCTTTACAAATTAAACGGGGAAAGGTTGCAAGTAAATTTAGAACGAAACCAAAACATAATAAACGGCGAGTATGAATTGTGGCATTGGAAAACGGATAAAGGAACGACTCGTCCGGAACGATTGATGGTCCATACGGACTTAATCAATACAACGGACAAGTTTATTCATATTTTATCCTTATTGTTAATCCATACAAAATAATACGCCGGAAAACCTTGATAAAATAAATTCAGCAAGAGTATAATATGAAACAAAATGTAACTATACAGGATATAAAGGATATAGAACAGAAACTGAATATAACACTAACGAATGATAAAAGGGATAATGTATTAAAAGAATATCAAAGAGTAGTAATGGATAAAGCAGAGGACTGGAGTGTAATAATCGAAAACATAATAAACGAAATAAAACAATGATAATAGAATTAATAGGTTGGATAGCAACACTGGGGACACTGATATCGTTTGCCGTAAAGGATATGTGGAAATTAAGATTGATTAACGGAATAGCAAGCGGAGTGTGGATAGTGTATGCGATACTTAAACAAGATTATCCTATCCTATTTATTAATACATCCGTAATAGTAATGCATGGATATTGGTTTTATAGGAATAGAAAACAAATAAAAGAATATTTATCCTAAAACTAATATGAAAACAAAATTCGCAAATGATAACCAAACGCATTACGGAATAGTAAAGGTATTGGTATTTGTATGGATAACACTAAGCACATTTTTAAACTTTTATCTAATAGGTGAAATAAAAAATGTTAATGAAGCGCTAAGTGAAGAGTCTATAATAAAATACGAATACTCGTCTATAATAGATAGTTTAACAACGGAATTGGAATTAGCAAGAGAAGTAGAGGATGCTGAAATAATACATTCGGAATGGGAATTTAAAAATCAAAAATAATAAATAAATAAAAAGATAGTAAAGGACTTGAATAACATCAGGTCCTTTTTTATTTATAGAATGTGTATGTAAAACAATTATCTGTCAAAATAAAAAATATAGTGGGTAAAAGTGGTATTAAGTGGTAAAATGTGTTAAAGAGTGGAAAAAATTTATATGTGTCAAAATAAATTACTTATATACTTACACACTACAAAGAAAACAAATTACTATAAAAGTGTATCACAATAATTGAATAAGTCCCACCTGCGTTCACACTGCGAACAAATTTTTCTGGCAAAGGAGTAAACGAGGTTAGTGGGGTGCGCAGAGTGAGTGTTGCGCAGTTGTGGTGAGTGCGGTGAGTTGAAGTGAGTTGCGCAAAGTGAAATTAATTTACCTAATGTGGTCCGCACCCGGCAACGCAAGCCTGGTCTGTGTTATATAAGATACGAAAAATATTCCACATTGCCAAATATAAGCCTGGTCTGCGTTTCATTAGATAATTTTTATTTCTAACCGTGTCCGAATTAAAAAACATCTAATAAAAGCATGATATAATTGATTGATTTTCAACCAGTTGCATAACTTGTTGATTTTCAGTTAGTTGCCAGTGTCCTATATAATATATTATGTTAAATAGGGAAGTATTTGATTGTCAACGAGTTACGCAAGAAAAAAGCAAAAAATACTGATAACGCATATTATGTTAAATAGAATTTAGCGTAACTTATTGATTGTCAACGGGTTATGCCGGTCCCCTTATATTCAAAGATTTTTTATTGACAATCAACGAGTTAGATTTATTAAAGAAAAAAATATATGTAAAGCATTGATTGTCAATAAACATTTTTTTCAAAATTCCATTGCCATATGAAAAATTTGCCGTATCTTTACAGGGTAAAGTTTCCAATATTGGAGTTGTATAGTAAAATTTTTATATATGAGTAAGTTTAACATTGAATTTAAAGAGTCCGTAAAAACCGGCGGTAATCGTTTGGGTCAGTTGATTGAAAACCCTTTCCGTAACTTTGCGGCGAGTAAAATGAGTTTAGGTAAAAAAACTATGTGTATCGTTGAATATACCGATTTGTTGGGTAATGTTCACCGCATTAAATGTAATAACCGAAAACAAATGACTGAAGCTCAGTTATTCCTTTCTATGTTTAAAAAGGAAGCCGCTACGATTAAAAACATTATTGCGGAATATCCAATTTCTTACGGACGTATCCCTAAAAGGTTTATGAGTGAATTGCGTAGTGAATTGGTTGAATTTGGTTTAACCTACAAATTCATTAACAAATTGGCTGGTTATTAATACCGGCCTTTTGTATTTCAAAATTGTTTCACCTTTAAATTAATGTATATGAATAAGAGTAAAAATAAATTTAGTGTTAAGAAAGTCCGCAGAGTAATGCGAGTTAAGTCCGATAACTTTGAACCGGCTACATATGAAGTTTGGAAGGTATCTGGTCCTCGTAAGTTTGTGAAATACTTTGTAACTAAAAAAGATGCACAGGCCTTTATTAAGAGCCACACCGATACCACAATGACGTTGGATATTGTAACTAATTTGTTAAGAGAAATTAAATATAAATAATATGGGTACACACATTACCATTTTTGAATTGATTGTTATTTCAGTTATTAGTATTATTGGATATGCCGCAGGTAAGGCGTTTTATGAAACCTACATTAAAAAAAGTAAATAGTATATTATGAGTAAGATTAGACAAGACTTAGTTTGGGAAAAAATCGGTTACGATTGGGCTAACAAAAAGATGTTAGTAAAAGTATATGACTCATTGCAGTATATAGTAGAGCATTCAACATTGAAACCAACGTGGAAAGAAGTTATTAAGCATATGTTTATTATGCATGACGATAATGTTAATCGTATCAATATTAACGGATACTATTCAACAATTCGTCGCATCTTAAAAGATATCAAAGTAATTGAATACTACAAAGGTGCTATTATCAAAGGTTCTAATTGGGACCGATTTTATAGTGAGGAAGATTGGAGTTGGTTTGTAACGAATACGAACTGCGGTGGGTATGGTGAAATAGTTAAGTAAAAAATAATTTATATGAGTAGAAAAAAACGTTCAGATAGAAACCACGTTATATACGAAATTGTGAATACATCAAATGGCAAATCGTATATTGGTATAACTGCCGCAATAGGACGTAGGTTTCATTATTCTGCTCACTTGCGTTTTTTGAAACATCAGAGCAGAGCTCGTAAAGAGAATAAGCAATGGGCATTGTATATTGATATGCGTGAAAATGATCCAGAAGTTTATGAGTTGTTTATTGTGGATGTAGTTAGGGGTAAAGCACTAGCACACCAAATAGAAACGGAATTGTTAAAAGAATTTGAATACGAATTAAATAGTACACACTAATATGAGTAAGAGTAAAGTAAAAACATTGAAAGGGTTGAAACGTGGTTATGTTGCAACTATTAAAACAAAAGTATTTAACTTTGGTGAAGGTCGCCATAAATACGAAGTGTATGAATTGACCGGTCCTAAAATGGATAAACCTCGTTTCTTTGTTGATGAAGATTCAGTTCGTATGTTTGTATCTGCAAATGAGACTGAGGCATCACTAACTAAATCATTCGAGTCAGCAGTTAAGCGTGCTACATCAAAGAGTGAACGAAAGGAAATGCAAGCCGCAAAAGAATTAAGTGAATTGATTCCTGATTTGGAAACAATTGTGCCGGCATCAATCCGCGATTCACAAGCAACTAGACCGGAAGATACGGATAAATAAATTTGGCAATATCGAAAATGTTTCGTATATTGTAATACAATAGTGAACGAAGTGTTAGTAAAGGTCCCGCTAACATGGAGTTCAAATAGTAATAATTAAGAGGACCAAAAAACAGTTTTTTATGGCTAAGACAATTAAGTCAAAAGTTGAGTATCAGGTAACAGAGTTAGTAAACAATTTAAACGAAGCGGCAACGACTACTTCTGAGCAGAAGCGTGACTTCTTTACTACTAAGGCGCTTTACAACGCAAAGCGTTTGAGCACTATTGTAAACAAAGCTAAAATCGGTGCAATGGCATTGGTTATTACTTTGGGTATGGTAGCTTGTGGTAACCCAGCTGCAACCGAAGCAACTGCTACGGATTCAACAGCAGTTAGTGTTGATTCAACTGCAACAGCAGTAGATACAACAGCTAAAGCTGACACTTCAATCGTGAAGTAATTTATTGGCGGCTAGCCGTTTCATAAGTGGTTATTCTCAAAAACTTCACAGAGTTACTGACTACCGCCATACTATTATAGCGTAGGATGGGTTCGACTCCCTACCTACGCTCTATGTTAGGATTGCATCTCGATTCTTACTCAAATGGTTATTCTCCGATTTTACTTTACAACTAAAGCATCTTAACAATAAGACCAGTGCACGAGAGCGCTGGTCTTTTTTATATAACCAATGTATTAAATTATGATTGAATTAAATACACCAATCGAACAATTGGGCAGAGCTCCAACGGTCCGTATTGCTAACATGGCTATGCGATGGTGCAAACGGAAGTTCGGAGTGAACAATAGAAAAAAGTATGCACCAATCTGGTCCATACAAAAAGCACCTGTGCCTGATTTATGCGGTGAGTATGATGATGGCGAGAATGAAATTTTAATTTATTGGGATGGTTGCGACGATGTTAAAGAGTTGATTGCAACCTGTATACATGAATGGACACATCAATTACAACCTATAACAACAAAATATTACAAATACCCTGGCTCATATAGCAGGAACCCGTACGAGAGGCAAGCTCGATATAGAGAAAAAAAATACACCCCAATATTTTGGGATGAATACAAACATAAAATAAACAAACAATGCAAGAAGCGATAAAAATATTACAACATTCCGAAGTAGTTTTAATGAAAAAGATTAAAGCAATGAAGGATGGCAAACCTAAGTATGCGGCAAGTGAAAAGTTGAATGAATTACGCATGGCAATCCACATACTTAAAACACACGATGAATTGGACGAAATGATGGCAGAGAATGAAGATGCTATACTTGCTGAACAATTTACACAACATCCCCCTAAAGCAAAAGCGTAATACTATGGATACAATATTTGTTTGCTCCGAATGCGGAAGTGAAAACATAATGGAACGAGATTGGGTAAACCCGAATACAGGTATAGGATTGGGAGAAGCTGCAAATGAAATAGAGGATAGATGGTGTAATGATTGTGATAGACATGTAGATTTCGAAACGCAATCGGAATATCTTAATAAAAATAAATTCAGTTAAATACATACAGTATATGAATACACAATCTATGATAGTAGCAAAAGCATATGATAATGCAGAACGCATAGAACAAATACATACACAAAGAGAAGAAACAATGTTAGATCCTGAATTTCAATCTTGGTGTAAGCAACTGCGTATAGGTATAATGGTCCAACAAAGAGAAGGCATAGATAATGCTAATAGAATGATGGAGCAATGGAACAACGAAGTGAATTCCGGTTTGCCTGAATTTATACGCAGATGGTTTTAAGATAATTCTCTTTTCTTATTCATACTCAAGTGATGTAACAAAACTACATCACGCCCCCGCTAGCAGTAACTTGCTAGCGGGTTCTTTGTGCTCTCCCGTTTCACCATACACTGCGCACTGAATTTCGTGTAGCTAGAAAAAGAGGGGTTGCGCCATAGTGGGTCGGATACGTGCGAATACCGGGGGCAATTTTTTCGCTATAGAGCGCAATTTTGATATATGAGTTGACACTCATGTGGAAAAATATATTTACCTAAATACTAAAGAAAAACCAAAAAACCTCGATAGTTATAAAAGACAGCAATAGCAAAACAGCAAAGATAGCAAATAAAGCAAGACAGTAGACAGTAAACACTTTAATCTATTTTTCCTATATACTTATTAATACGAATTCGAATATCAGTTGACTGATGGTTATTTATTTTTTAACCCTAAACTGGAATAAAATGGCAGTATTAGATTTCGTATTAAACCTTCAATTCGTTGTTGGTTTAGTAGTAGGTTGGAAAGTTCTTCCTTACCTAATTGATTTCGGAAAGAAGTTTTTAAAGAAATAAAAAGAGACCCCACCAAAAGTGGGGTTTTTCTTTTTCAGATATTTATTATTATGAAATTGAAATCAATATTAGAAGCAACGACTGTGTTTAAAGCAGGAACTGTACCAGTTATGGTTAAGTTAGTATTTTGGGATGAAAAGAACGGATTAAAAGACCCAAAGAAAGTAAATGAGATATTAAGAGTATTGGAAAGAAACCTTACTATGAAGAAATCGGCATATAAGGATATTGATATAAAATCAATAATGGATGGTTTCAAATACTATTCAGCAACGGATAAGTTAATTGGTAATTATCCAAAACATATATTCTTACCTACAAATAAACCCGCAGCAGCAATTAGTATGAAGAATTGTAATTTCGACCACGAATTACTTAAGGTATCTAAAACATTGGAAGTAAAACAAAAAACCGTTTAATGTGTTAAGTGAAAAAGTATATCAGAAAGCAGCAGAGGATTTTGGAACGCCTGTGGGTGTAGCAAAGATATTAGGTTATAAAAAGAAATCGGAACATATTGAAGAAATTTCAGAAGAGAACTATAAGAACCTATCTAAACAATTAGATATTAATTGGATAATCGCAGAAACCGTTTTGGATGGTAACTACGAAGAATTACAAAGGGAGATATATAGATTAAGAAAATCAAACAAAAGATTAAAATCGGAATTAAGTATATATAAAAGAGCATTCGATACAATAAATGGCAAAGATAATACCAATATTACAAAATCCACAAAGATACACACAACAAACGGATAGATGGGTAATCTCAGCTTCCCCTAACATCTCGCCAATCACAATACAAAAAGGAATCTCTATTGGAAACCTTAAACCTTTATTGGAAGTGGATGGTATCATAGTTAAAGCGGATGAATGGTATTTGTGTTCGCAAAAGACCATTGATGCATTACAAACTTCTAACAATCCACATTACGCAATAGAAACTAACGGTCCTATCAAAGTGAAAGATAAAGAGGTTTCGATAGGTAAAAGTATTAAGATAATAGAGATAGATGTAGATAAGTTAAAGAAAGAATCGGAAGGATTAGATTTCCAAAACCGCAAAGCCGCCGTTGCTTATGTAGATTATATATTTGAAGGTGATACGCAGGACGGTGTTCCCGTAAACCTCATTCGACAAATCAATTATACACTTAACCCTACTATTGATAGACCAGTAGATAAGTATGGGTTACACTCCTTTCAGTTAGGGGATGATACTACTATATACTCTATTGATAAACTGAATACAGAAACAAAACAGTCCGATGGAACATTAGATAAAGCTAAACTGGAAACCTTCCTTGGTAACTTACAAAATAGATTGGTTGTCCTTCGTAACGATTTTAATATGATTAAGGATGTATTCTATAATGGAACATTCCCTGATTCTCAAGTTACTATTGATTTCGAAAAAGTAGCTGTACCTGGCGTATCCGATACTGCCAATGAAGAACCACCGGTAGTATTCAAATATACTCAACTTGCTCAAGTCGTTGAAACACCACTTACATCAACTGGTTCGGTTAATACTAATACAACTACTACTGAACCTGGCACTCCAACACCTGGCGAACCTGCTACTCCAACTCCACCTATCATACAACTTCGTATGAGAAAGAAAAGAGATTTAAAAGCCAATAGAATCGGTGTATACGAAGGTGACCCAACTGCGGGTGGTAGGGGTGCACTGAAGCGAATCATTAAAGAAGGTGATACATTTTGGGGTTACTTCTTTAAGGATTGGGAACATGGCAATAAAATATGGGCGGTCTATGAAGCCGATAAAACTACTCTTATTGGATATGGTATTGCCGATAGAAACGATTTTGTCGATCCTGTATAATTATTTTAAACTGTTATATTATGAATAAATTAAAGTTATTAAACGAAAGTGTAATAAAGTGGATGGAACATATCGGAGTGGTCATGCGAATAATGGCATTTGGCACTCTTTCTATTATGGGACCTGATACACCCTTTCTCGCTATGTGGATATGGAATACTATTGATGCAATCATTCTTACATATGCCGCATGGGAAAGAGATAATAAAGCATACGTTATCTTAAACACGTTTTGGTGCATCGTTGGATTGATAGGTATTTACACATCAATTTATGGAAATGGTATCACTCATTAAAAAATTGTCCGACCTTTTTACGGTTATAATACTCCTACCCGTTGTTTTAATCGGCCTGGCTTGCGCCATTTTGTATTGGGGTATAAAGTTACCTTTTTGGTATGTTGCACGAAAAATGAGGAGATAAATGGTTATAGATGTGTATAATGGAAAATGGGGAGTACCGGCAAAATGTGGTTCTCGATATTTTTCCAAAACCGAATTACTTACAAATTGGGAAATACCAACCCTATATAGAGCGAAATTTGAAGATTTACATAAATTTGGATTGGAAACGATTATAATTCGAAATCCCCTATCACATTTGGAATCTGCTTTACAAACGGAAGTAATGGAGTGTTGGGATGATTTGGATAATATTAAAAAGATATTACTTACTTTTTCCGATATGCGATTTGGAGGAACACACTTTCATCCACAATTTTGTAAAAAGATATATGATGTTTGGTATAATGGTGGATTGCGAATAGTGGATTTATCTAAACTTTCGGAATTTATGGAAGAGATATTACAACATATACCATATAATCCTAAAGAGTTTGATTTTCATGCTGAACCAACTTATAAATCAAAAGAGGAAGTTTGGGATAGATGTGTGGAATTGTATCCTGATTTGATGAATGCTATAATGGAATTCGTTAAAATTGATACAAAATACTACCATGCTTTATTAAATGGAGATAGAAATATGTTGAAAATGCTATAACTATCAATAGAGATAACAAAAATTTTCTTTTAAAAACGACCTCCCCCAACCCCCACCCCTTTTGGTAAATTCAAAAATTATTCGTATATTTGTTCATAAAACTAAACTATGATATTAGAAGATAAAGGTATATCGGTGATTCCAAAGTTTCTATCAAATGAAGAATGTGAATGGATTATGAATAAATGTCTTTCTGATTTGGATTTAAAAGATGCCGGTGTATATGATTTATATGGAAGAAAAAGCCAGAAAAAACCAAGAAAATCAAAAGTTGCATTTGTGGATGATTTAAATAACATCAATACAAAAATTACAAATGAAATATTAAAAAGAACACCGAAGCAAAGAGGTTATGAATTATATGTTGAAAGTTTTCAATTTACAGAATATAATGTAGGTGATTACTTTGATTGGCATTCTGATTCGGATGATGATGTCTTTAAAGATAGAATATATACAATTGTGATACAATTAA
>JACCEB011383606.1_pt1 | contig 42602 bp, 37 predicted proteins | sample 7454761 | NCBI WGS metagenome assembly JACCEB01 (sample SAMN15323454, study PRJNA562643) | freshwater metagenome | isolation source: river surface water | place: USA:Blue River Watershed | collected 2017-08-18
CCGACGCAACGCCGCAGCCGGCTCGTTCGGATCGCCCAACCTGCGGGAGCAAATCCATCCCGCGACCCTCCGAGGCAGAAACCCCGCCCACCCCCAAGCCGGCCGGCGCCAAAAATCCACGTTCCCCCTTCGCCTTTCTCCGAGCTTCTTCTTTCTTCCTTCGCCGGTTTCTTCTTTTCCCCCCCTCCCCCCCCCATGCGCCCCCACCTCCGCCTGCTGCTCCCCGCCACCCTGCTCCTCACCGCCGTCGGCCTCCGCGCCGAAAACTGGACCAACTGGCGCGGCCCCGCCCACAACGGCTCCAGCCCCGAAAAAAATCTCCCCGCCGCCTTCTCCAAAACCGAGGGCGTGAAATGGTCCGTCACCATGCCGGGCTACTCCGCCTCCACGCCGATCGTTTTCGGCGACCGGATCTTCACCACCGCCGCCGACACCAAGAACGGCAAACAGGCCGCCCTCTGCCTCGACCGCCGCACCGGCCAGCAGCTCTGGCGCGCCGACATCAGCGAGTTCACCACCGACGGCCAATACAGCAACTCGTGCTCCCCGTCCCCCGTCACCGACGGCAAGCTCGTCATCTTCTTCTTCGGCACCGGGGAACTCGTCGGCTTCACCGTCGACGGCAAGAAACTCTGGGAACGCAACCTCGGGCCGTTCGCGTTCCAGTGGACGTTCTCCTCCAGCCCGCTGCTCCACGAGGGTCAGCTCGTCATGCAGATCCTGCAGCGCGACGTCGCCGTCCGCGGCAAGGGCAAGCCCACCGGCAACGAGTCCTACCTGCTCGCCATCGACCCCGCCTCCGGCAAGGACCTCTGGAAATCCCTCCGCCCCTCCGAGGCCGTCGCCGAGTCGCGCGAATCCTTCGCCACTCCGCTCCCGCTCGTCCACAACGGCCGCGCCGAACTCGTCATCATCGGCGGCGACGCGATCTCCGGCCACGATCCCAAGGACGGCCGCGAGCTGTGGCGCTGGGGCACCTGGAATCCCACCAAGATCGGCCACTGGCGCCTCGTCCCGTCGCCCACCTACGGCAACGGCGTCCTCCTCGCCTGCGCGCCGAAGAACGCTCCCGTCTACGCCGTGAAGGCCGGCGCCAACGGCCCGCAGACCAACAAGGTCCTCACCTGGCAAAGTCACGTCCAGCAAACCGAGGATCCCGCCGAAGCCGCGCCCACGAAGAACGAGCGCGACCTCACCTCCGATGTGCCCACGCCGCTCTTCTACGGCGGCAAGTTCTACGTCCTGAACGGCACGAAGAAAAAACTCTACTGCATCGAGCCCGCCGACGGCAGCGTCGTCTGGAGCGGCGAACTGCCCGGCAAGGGCATCTTCCAGGCCTCGCCCACCGCCGCCGACGGCAAGATCTACGTCATGAACTTCGACGCCGATGTCTTCGTGATCCAGGCCGGCGGCACCGAGTTCAAACTCCTGCACAAGGCCGCGTTCAAGGACGACGGCGACGACACCCGCCACCGCTCCAGCATCTCCATCTCGCAGGGCAATCTCTTCGTCCGCACCGGCACGAAACTCTACGCCCTCGGCAAATAACCGCCCGGGCTCACTGCTTTTTCCCGGCCGCCGCGCGTTGGCCGCGGAAATCCACCGCCACATCGTTGGCCGCTTTCGGGCCCGGTGTGCTGCGCCCATCCGCCACGATCCGCTCGAGCCGCGCCGTGAGCCGCGCGACCTCTTCGGAATGCTCCGCCGCGAGATTCCGCGTCTCGCCGCGGTCGCGGTCGAGCCGGTAGAGCTGCAACTCCGGTGATCCCGCCGCCCGCGCCGCGGCATCGCCCGGCTTGCCCCACCCGCCGGAGCCCGGCGCGAAGATGAGTTTCCACGGTCCCTGCCGGATCGCGAAACGGCCCTCGATCGAGTGATGCACCACCGCCTCGCGCCGCTGGCCCCCCGCACCGCCGGCGAGCGCCGGGAGAAAACTCTCGCTGTCCTCCCCGGCTCCGGCCGGCACCGCCACCTCCAGCAGCGCCGCGCAGGTCGCAAGCAAATCGCCGTGGTGCATCAGCCAGTCGCTGCGGCTCCCCGCCGCCACCCGGCCGGGCCAGCGCACCAGAAACGGCACGCGGTGCCCGCCTTCCCAGATGTCGGCCTTGTAGCCGCGATACGGCCCGCTCGCGAAATGTCCGGCCTGCTCCAGTTCCTCCGTCTTGCCCGCCGGCGAGCAGCCGTTGTCGCTCGTGAAGATCACCAGCGTGCTGTCCGTGAGCCCATGTCGATCGAGCGCGGCCAACACGTCGCCCACCACCGCATCGGTCTGCATCACGAAGTCCGCATAGGCGTTGAGCCCGCTCTTCCCCGTCCACTCGGGCGTCGGCACGATCGGCGTGTGCGGCGACGTGAGCGGCAGGTAGAGAAAGAACGGCGTCCCCGCCTTTGCCGCCGCCGCCCGCTCTCCGAGATACTGCGTCGCGCGCCGCGCCAGTCGCGGCAGCATGTCGACCGGTGCAATCGTCCCGGTCACGCGGTCGTCCTCGATCAGCGAACCCATCGTGCGCGCATTGGAGCAGCCGAAGAAAAGATCGAAGCCGCGCGTCGTCGGCCCACCCACGATCCGCGCGCCGACCGGCAGACCGCGGCCACCTTCCTTTTTCGCCGACTTGTCCGGCGCCGCGTCCGACTGGAAACCGAGGTGCCACTTGCCGATGCACGCCGTCGCGTAGCCGTGCCCGCGCAGGAAGCCCGGCAACGTCAGCCGGTCGGCCGCAATCAGCGGCTCGTCGTTGCCGCCATCCAGCACTCCGCGCTGCAGCCGCGTGCGCCACGCGTAGCGTCCCGTGAGCAGGCCGTAACGCGTCGGCGTGCACACGGCCGAGCCACTGTGCGCATCGGTAAACGTCATGCCCTGCCCGGCCAGCCGATCGAGGTGCGGCGTGCGGATCTTCCCGCGCTCCGGATTCAGGCTCTGCACGTCGCCATAGCCCATATCGTCCGCGAGAATGTAGACGATGTTCGGCCGGTCCTTCGCCTCCAACCGGAGCGAAACAAGGCAGGCGGCGACAAGGAGGATGCGGAAAACGTGATGCATGCTTGGAAAAAAAGGGGCGGTCCACGTGACGCGCCATGGTCGGACGCGGCCGCGGCCGGCGCGCAACGTCGGCCCGGTCCTCAGCGCGGTGCCACCTCCGCGCGCCACGCCGCCAGCGCCGTCTCCAGCGCGCGCACGCGGGCCGGCTCCCGCGCCGCGAGATCGCGGCTCTCGCCCACATCGTCGCCGAGGTGGAAGAGTTGCGGCTTCGGCTCTCCACCGGCGTCCGCCGCCGCCTTGGCCTTGCCCTTCGCTTTTCCTTCCGGTCCGTCCGCGGCCGGCGCCCGCTGGTTGACGACGAGTTTCCACGGGCCCTCCCGCACCGCGAAGCGGCCCTGGTAGCCCCAGAACAACGTCCGCGCGGGCAAGGCGCCGCGCCCGAACAGCACCGGCGACAAGTCCACGCCGTCGAGCCGGCGCTCGGCCGGCAAAGGCGCGCCGCCGAGCGCGATCAGCGTCGGCATCAGGTCCATCGTGAGCGCCGTCTCCGCCGTCACACCGGCCCGGATACGACCCGGCCACCACGCGATGCCGGGCACGCGGTGCCCGCCCTCCCACACGCTGGCCTTGTGGCCGCGCAGCGGACCGTTGTTGCCTTCGCGCGTGCCGCCGTTGTCGGAGCAGAAAAACACCAGCGTGTTCTCCGCGAGGCCGAGTTTCCGCAGCGTCGCGACGATCTCGCCCACGCCGCGGTCCATCTCCTGCACCATCTCGCGGTAGGCCCGCGCGATCTCCGCACCGCGCACCGGCGCTTTCGCCTGCGGCCCGCGCACCGGCGGGTCGTTCGGCCCCTGAAACGGCGAATGCGGCGCCTCGTGCGCCACGTAGAGACAGAAGGGACGGGCCGCGTTTTCCTCGATGAACCGCACCGCATGCCGCGTGATCAGGTGCGTCGAGTAGCCCGGCTCGGCCACCTGCTCGAGGTCGTGCCACCAGTCCGCGATGCCCGCCTGATCGATGTGGGAGTGGAAATCGACGTTGCCGCTCAGGTAACCGCGGAAGACGTCGAAGCCCTGGTGCCGCGGGTTGAACTTCCGGTCGTAGCCGAGGTGCCACTTGCCCATCAGCCCGGTGCGGTAGCCCGCCCCGCGCAGCACTTCGGCAAACGTCACCTCTTCCGGCTGCAACCCGTGCCCGTCGCGTTTGCCGCGCGCCGGATCGGCAAACACCACCTCGTCGACGCCGCTCCGCTGCTGGTAACGCCCGGTCAGCAGCGCCGCGCGCGTCGGCGAGCACACCGGGCCGTTGGCGTGAAAATCCGTGAACCGCAGTCCCTCCCGCGCGAGCGCGTCGAGGTGCGGCGTCGCGTAGCGGTCGTTGCCGTAGCAGCCGAGATCCGCGTAGCCCATGTCGTCGGCCATGATCACGACGAAGTTGGGCCGCGCCGCCGGCGCGCTGCGCAGGGCGATGGGCCAAATCCCGCCGATCACAAACGCGAGGGCGACGCCGACCGCACCGAGCCGACGCCCCTTCGCTCCGGATACAGCCCGTGGGCTCATTTCGTTTTCCCTTTCTTGCCCGTCAGCGGCTGGTGCGCGCTGCGCGCCGCCTTCCAGATATCGACGTCGCCGTTGTTGGCCTGCGCCTGACCCGGCGTGCTGCGCCCCTCGCGCACATAGCGCTCCAGCAGCGCCGTGAGCCGCGCCACCACTTCGGGCTGCTCGGCCTGGAGGTTCTTCGTTTCCCCGGGGTCTTGCTCGAGATCGAAGAGCTGCACGAGCGGCAGCGCGCTCGTGTCGTGCTGGCCCGGGCGCGGCGCCGTCCAGCCGCCCGAACCCGGGCACAACGCGAGTTTCCATTTCCCCTGCCGGATCGCGAACGAGCCGTTGATCGAGTGATGCACCGTCGCCTCGCGCAGCGGCGCGCGATCCCGCCCGAGCAATGCCGGGAGCAGGCTCACGCTGTCCTCCGCCGCACCCTCCGGCAACGGCGCCTGCAGCACGTCGGCCATTGTCCGCATCAAGTCGGTCAGGCAGATCGTCTGCGCGCTGGTCTTGCCCGCCGCGACGCGCGCCGGCCAGCGCACGAGGAACGGGATGCGGTGGCCGCCTTCGTAGATGTCGGCCTTGTGCCCGCGGAACTGCGCACTCGGGTTGTGGCCCTTGCCGAGGAGTTCCGGATAATCCGCCTGCGGCGAGCAGCCGTTGTCGCTCGTCAGAATCACGAGGGTGTCGCGCGCCAGGCCATGCTCGTCGAGCGCGCGCAGGATCGCACCCACGCTCGCGTCGGTCTCCAGCACGAAGTCGGCGTAGGCATTGAGCCCGCTGCGACCGCGCCACTCCGGTGTCGGCGCGACGGGCGTGTGCGGCGACGCGAGCGGCAGATAGAGGAAGAAAGGCGTGCCCGATTTCGCCGCCGCGGCGCGGCCGCCGATGTAGTCGATGGCCTTGCGCGTGAAATCCGGCAGCACCTGCTCGACCGCGAAGCCCGGCGCCGTCGGCCCCTTGCGCGAGCGGCCTTCCTCGCGACCGAGAAACATCGCGAAGTCGCGGTCCTCCGTCGGCTGCGCCGTGATGCGGTCGTTTTCGATGTAGGCATACGGCACCATGTCGAGCGACGCGCTGATCCCGAAGTAGTAGTCGAAGCCCACCGTGTTCACGCCGTTCGCGATCGGCCGGGTGAAATCGACGTTGAAGACCTGCTCGCGCGACTCGACGCCGTTGGCGTTCACCGCGCTGCCTTCCTTGCGCGCCCAGTCCATGCCGAGGTGCCACTTCCCGACCGCCGCCGTGTGGTAGCCCTGCGCTTTCAGCAACGCGGCGACCGTGAGCCGACCCGGCTCGATCAGCCGCGGACTCAGCCCGCCGAGCACGCCGTTCTTCAACCGGGAGCGCCACGCGTAGCGCCCGGTGAGAATCCCGTAGCGCGTCGGCGTGCAGACGGCCGAGCCGCTGTGCGCATCCGTGAAGATCATGCCTTCGCGCGCGATCCGGTCCAGGTGCGGCGTGCGGATCTTCCCCTGCGGGTTCAGGCAAGACACGTCGCCGTAGCCGAGATCGTCGCAGAGGATGTAGATGACGTTGGGCCGGTCGGCCGCGCGGGCCGCCAACGCGAGCAGGGCTAGCAGGACGAAGTAACGAAGACTCATGTTCGAAAAGGTGTAAGCTGGGTGCCCGCCGGGAAGAGAACCGCGGCTCCGCCGTTATCCGTATTCATCGGTGTTTATCGGTGACTCAAGCGCGGTGCGATTCCGGCTCAGAACGTGCCCTTCACGCCGAGCGTCCACAGCGACCCGAAGTCCACGCGCTGCCGGAACTGCGCCATCGCCGGCGTGCTCGGACCGGCCGTCTCCTGATCGTCGGTCGGGTCGTTGATGTTTCTCAGGTTGGCAAACAGGGCGAAATTCCGCGTCAGCGAGACCTCGCCCGTGAGGTCGATGTAGGAACGCTTGAGGCCCCAGATGTAGGTGCTCGGCTCGATCCCGCGGCCGGTCACGAGACCGCGCCGCTGACGGCCGATGTAGTTCCAGTTCAGGCGCACGTTGTAGCGCTCGCGCGAGAGGCTCACGCCCCAGCTGCCGCTGCGCGGGATGTAGCCGGTGAAGTTATCCGCTTCGGCGCCGGTGACGCGCTGCGCACTCCCGTTGGCGAAAATCTGGAGGCCCCGCGCCCAGCGCGGGAGAAACGTCAGCGCCTGCCGGTAGTTCACATCGTAGCCCTCCGTGCGGACCGTGCTCGCGAGGTTGCGCTGCGTGGCGACGTCGTAGCGGTCGTAGAGCACCGGATCCAAACCGTAGAGTCCGAGAAACGCCGGCGTGGCGTCGAAACTCGCCGCCTCGAAGAAATTCTCGATGTCGCGGCGGAAGGCGCCGACGGAGAGGAGGCCCACGCGCTCGAAGTAATACTCGAGCGAGACCTTCACCGTCCGGGCGCTCCACGCCTTGATCGCGGCGTTGTTGACGACGATGCGGTTCCCCGGGCTCGGCTCGGACTCGAGGTCGGGCAGCGTGAGGCCGCCGGAGTATTGGTTGAAATTGGGCCGGCCCACCGAGGTGTAGAACGCCGCGCGGCCGACGAGATTCTCGCGCAGGTTGTAGGCGGCGTTCACGCTGGGGAAGAGCCGCAGATACTCCTTCTCCACGCGGGCGCCGCGATCGAGGAGCGTGAGGCGCGCGATGCCGAGCGGGTCGGTCGCGCGGGTGACCGGCCGGCCGTTGGCACCGAGCACCACGCGCCCCGCCGCATCGCGCTGGAAGTTGAGCGTCGGATCGTTGAGCGGACCGGACGCGTCGATGTTGGTCTGCTCGGCGCGGAGGCCGCCGACGAGTTTCAACCGGCGGTCGAGGAACTGCGCGTCGCCGCGGAGATAGGCCGACGAGATGGTCTCGCGCGAGAGCTTGGAGTTGTTCACCTGCGAGCGGTAGAGCGTGTTCTCGTCGAGGGTGAAGAAGGCGGGACTCGTCTGATAGAGCTCGAGCACCTCTTCGTTGCTCACCCACTGCACGCGCGGGATGCCGTAGAGTCCGGCGCGCTGGTAATAGTGCTCGTCGTAGACCCGCAGGGCCGTGTCGTCGCCGCCGAGCGGCGTGGTGGTGGCACGGCCATCGGGCCCGAGATAATTGACCGAGTAGTTGGCGGTGCGGTTGTCGGAGCGCGACTGCCGCACATCGAGCCCCGCCTTGAGCGTGAGCGGAAAGGGGCCGTCGAAGTCCCGCCGCAGATTGCCGAACGCGGTGTTCTGCACGTTGCGCGAGGTCTGCGGACTCGCCCCGGCCGTGCTCAGCGCATACGTGCCGATGTCGTAGGGATTCACCGGCGCGCCCGTGGTGCCGTCCGTCACCGTGATCGTGCGCGGCCGCAGGTAGAAGTTGTCCTCGAAGTTCACCGTCACGCCCGTGCGGCGCGCGAGCGTCGAAGCCCAGCGGCCCTTGTCGAGGTTGCGGAACTGGTTGCGCGCGTGCGACGAACCGACGCCCGCTTCCGCCCGCCACACCGGCCCGTCGTGGCGGAAGGTCAGCGTGGGCATGAACGTGCGGCTGTAGCGGTGATTGCCGCTGTTGGAGAGCCGCACTTCGCCGGCGCCGGGGAAGCCGCGGGTAAACGCGGTCGAGAAATTTCCCGGCAGCACGCGGTTCACCATGAAGGTGAGCGTGCGCTGGTTGAAGTCGGTGTGAAACGTGCCGTATTGAAACGAGAAGGACAGCCGGCTCGCTGCGCCGAGTTTCCAGTCCGCGGTCGAGGCAAACGAGGAGCGGTCGGCGATCTTCGACTCGATGCGCACGCGGAAATCCGAGAGGTAGGGGTTGTCGGGCGTCGTGTCCGGGAAGGTGCCGCCGTTGGTCGGCGAGGCGCTGCCGCGCCAGGTGAGGCCGAGCAGCGGACCCTCGACATACTGCGTGGACGCACCGCCGGAGACGGTGAAGCCGAAGCGTTTGTTCACCGGCACCACCCACGAGAATTCGAAGCCGGGCCGGATCTTGTAGGTCGGCTCCTTCGCGGGGCCCTGCGTGCGGCCCCACTCGAGCGTGCTGTCGCGCGCCGCGAAATACACGCTGCCGTTGAAGACCGGACGCGCGCGCTCGAAGGCACTCCGGGGCACGAGATTCACCGACCCCGCGAGCGCCGAGCCGGGCGATTCCGGCGTGGGCGAATACACGGCCTCGATGCGGGAGAGCGTGTTGATCGAGACGGCGTTGAGCTCCACGTTCCGGCCGGTGCCGGAGACTTCGGAGGTCGCGAGATTGAAGCCGCCGATCGTCACCGGCACGTAGCCCGACGGCACGCCGTTCATCGAGATCTCGCGCGGATCGCCGCCGCGGTAATCCATCGTGATTCCCGGCAGCATTTTCAGGAACTCGCCGATATTGCCGTCGGGCACGACGCCGAATTCGTCGGCGGAGACGACATTGACGACGTTGGGCGCGAAGCGCTGCTCGTTGATCGCGATCGCCGCGCCGTCCATCTCGCGCGACGACGAGACGACGAGCGAGTCGAGTTTCACGACCTCGGTGTCGTTGCGGTAGCGCGCCCCGCCGCTGAGGCTGATGTCGCGCTCCACCGCGGCGCCGGCGATCGTCAGCGGGATCTGCTGCGGCGCCATGCCGGTGTAGAAGACCTCGAGCACCACCGGTCCCGGCGGCACATGCGGCAGCCGGTAGCTGCCGGTCTCATCGGTGAACGCGACGAGGTCCGTGCCCTTCACGACGATCCGGGCGTTGTTGAGGAACTGGCCGTTCGCGGCGTTCTGCACGCGGCCGGTGAGGAGCGCGCCGCCGGCTTCTGCCGCCGCCGCGGGACGGGCGGGCAGCGCGAGGGCGAGCGCAGCGGCGACGGCCGCGGCCGCGAAAAAGGAGGAGGTTCGCTTCATGGGATGAGGCGCCGCGGCGGGAGCGAACGCATCGGCGCGGCGGAAGGGGATTCCGCGGCGCAGCCGTGCGTCGTGGGGTGCGACGGGCGCGGCCGGAGAGTTGGCCGACGCCGCTCGTAAACGCAAGGGCGCCGCGCCACGCGGAGCGGCGCCGGCGCGGGCGGAGATTTCCTGCCGCCTACTTCAGCTGGCCGAACAACTGCGCGACCGTCGCCTCGATCTTCCGCGACGCTTCGACCTCGACGCGATTCGTGCCGAGCCACGTTTCGTAGCCGCCGAGCGCATGCTGCTCCGGCGTCGGCAGGTAGCCGTAGCCGCCGTTGGCGAGTTCGATGGTGAAGGTGTCCTTGAACGGACTGGCGCGCTTGATCGTCAGTCCGGTCTCCGTGAACACCTCGAAGGGAATGGCCGCGATCGCGAGGTCGCCGATCCGGAACGCCTGGATGATCACGCTCAGGCTCTCCGGCCAGCTCCGCGCGGTGAGCGTGCGTTCGGCGTAGGCTTTCTCGAGGCGGTGCGTCGGCGCGACCGTGGCGGGACGCGCCATCACGCGCTCGGCCCAGGCGGCGAGTTCCGGCGTCACGCGGCGGGTCTGGAGCGCGAGCTCCGTCTGCGCCGCCTTCAGCTCGACGCCGTCGCGGTGCACCAGGGTCTTCTGCACCCGCAGCACCTCCCGCGCGACATCGTCGGCGACGAGGCGGATCTTCTCGTAGGGCTCGCGCTTCTCGGCGGGCTTGGAGAAGTCGATGTTGTTCACGTCGCCGCAGGGTCCGTTGGCAAGAATGCCGACGAAGGGCGGATTCTGCCGGTCGGCCCCGAGCAGCTGCTGGATGCGGTCGGCAAATGCCCCGAAGTAATCCGCCGAGATGTGCCCGCGCGGCACGCCGCCGACGTAGTGCAGCCAGTAGTTCGCGAGGAGCGCGATGGGCCGGCCGGAGGCCGACTGCACCGACACGAAATACACCTCGGGATTTACCGGGCCGGCGGGACCGGTGGCATCCTTGCGCCCGTAGCCGGGATTCATCACCGCCTGGTCCTGCCCGCCGAAGGGATTGGGCGCGGTCTTGCCCTCCTGCAGTTTCCAGCGGCGGTTGAACACATGCTGCGGCACCTGCCCGGTGCCCCAGGCGATCCGCGCCGGCTCGAGGTTGTTGAACGCCCGCTGCACGCCGTCGACGATGCGCGAGGTGAGAAACGCCTGGTAGCTGTCGAGCGACGGCATCGGCTCGTGCGGCCGCATCACCATGGCGTTGGCGCCCCGCGCACTCGTGGCCGAGTGCGTGTGCGTGGCGGACATCATCAGGTGGGTCGTGGGGATCTTCGTCGCCGCGTGGATCCGCCGCTTCGCCTCATCGAACACCTCCCGGTTCACCGACACGCTGTCGACGACCACAAACACGAGCTTCGTCGTGCCGTCGTCGAGCACGAGGCAGCGCGCGTGGAGCTCGTCGTGCACGTGCGTCGCGGGCGGGATGTCGAAATTGCCGACGATCCCGTCGCCGAGCTGCGGCGTGATGTTGCTCGCCGCCGCGCCGGCGCGGAAGCCCTTCGCCGCCGGTGCCGCCGCGGCGGACAACGCCATCGCTGCGGCCGCGAACCAGGCTGCGACACGGCCAAGTAACCGAAGGGTGAAGTGGGGCATGCCGTATCGAAGGCGCGGAATCGGCCCGCACGCCACCGCGAAATCACCCGACGCCCGCCCCCTCGGCGCGGCTCACTCCTCGGGCAACGGCTTGTCCTTCGTCTCGGGCAGCATCGGCAGCACGAGCAGGCCGAGCAGCAGCACCACGCTCATGACGAGGCCCGCGGTGCGGAAGCCCTCGAGGTTGCCGCTGAGCTGCTTGGTGATCTGGCCGACGGTGAACGGCGCCGTCGCCGCGACGACGCGGCCGAAGTTGTAGCAGAAGCTCGTGCCCGTCGCGCGCAGGCTCGTCGGGAAAAGCTCCGGCAGGTAGATCGCGTAGACGGCAAACACGCTCAGCTGGCCGAAGCCCATCAGCGGGATCATCCAGAAGATGTCGCTGAACTGGCGCATGCCCTTGAAGACGAGGACGGTCGTCGCAAACGAGAGCAGCAGCGCGATGGCGAACGCGATCTTGCGGCCCTTGGCCTGCGCGACCCACGCGAGGGTGGTCATGCCGAAGAACGCTCCGATGTTCTGCAGCAGCAGGCCCATCGAGCTCCAGAAGGCCTTTTCGCTCGCGAGCTTCTCCGGCGAGACGTTGGTCGCCTTGAGGTGCTCCGCCACGATCGAGCCGACGATCGTCGGGTGGAAATTGCCGATGCCCCAGAGACCGATGATGCCCGCGCTGCAGAGCGCGAGACCGCCCCACGCGTGTTTCCGCCAGCGCGGATGCGTGAGCAGCGAGCCGTAGGAGCCGAACTTCACGCCGCTCAATTTCCCGGCCGCGCGTGCATCGATCCACTTCTGTGGCTCCTTGAGTTTCGCGAGAATGAAGACGCAGAGGAAAGCCGGCGCGCCGCCGACGATGAACATCATCTGCCAGGTCTTGAGGCCCATCGGCAGCAGCTCGCGCGCCGCCAGCATGCCGATGCCCATGCCGATCAGGCCGGCGGAAATATTGCCGATGCTCGACAGCGACTGCAGCAGGCCCAGCGCGGGGGCGCGCGCCTTGTCCGGCACCGTGTCCGCCACCAGCGCGACGGCGAGGCCGAAGACGCCGCCGACACCCATGCCGGTCAGGAAACGGTAGACGCAGAAATCGAAGAACCCGGTCGAGAGCGCGCTCAGGCCGGTGAACACCGAGTAGAGCAGCACCGAGACCGTCAGCATCCGCGCGCGGCCGTAGCGGTCGCCGAGCGAACCGAACAGCAGGCCGCCCGCCGCCCACCCGAGCAGGAACACCGAGGTCGTGTAGGAGCCGTATTCGAGAACCTTGGACTTGTCGGTGAGCAGCTGCTCCATCGCGGCCGCGCGGCCGAGGTTGAAGAACTGCTGGTCCATGCAGTCGAAAAGCCAGGCCAGCGACGCGATGCTGAAGACGAACCAGTGGTCCCGGGTCAAAAGCGACCGCCAGGATTTTGAGTCGGAGGTATTTGCCATGCGGTCCCCGAAACCAAGCCGCGCGCCCCGGCCGAAGGCGATGCGAATAATGCGGCGAATTTTGTCGGACGCTCCGCGGATTTGCCCCGGGCGCGACCGCGGCTCCGGACTACAGACGCACCGGCGTGCCGCTCCCGGCCGAACGGTAAAGGGCGCGGATCAGCGCGACCGCCTTCCGCGCTTCATGGCCGTCGATCGCCACCGGGCGACCCGCGTCGAGCGCATCGATCAGATCCTGGATCTGGCGCAGGTGCCCGTGATGCGTGATGGCATTGGCCGCGCCGGCGCCGAACTGCGCGTTGGGGTCGGCCTTCGCCGCGCGGATGGCCTCGTCGCCCGGCTGCACGTCCCGGAATTCCCACTTGTCGAGCCGGTCGTCCTCGAGCCGCGCGGAGCCGAGTTCGCCGACGATCTCGACGCGCCGCCCCCACCCCGGCCAGCCGGCCGTGCAGGCCTCGATCGAGCCCAGCGCGCCGCTCGGGAAACGCAGCGTGGCACTCGCCGTATCCTCGGCTTCGATATGCCCGTAGACCCGGCGCGTCTTCCAGCAGAAGACCTCCTCGGGCAGGCCGGCGAACCACTGCAGGAGGTCGATGGCGTGGATCGCCTGGTTGATCAGCGCGCCGCCGCCGTCGAGCGCGAGCGTGCCCTTCCAGCCGGTGTAATACTCGCGGCTGCGGTGCCACTTCACGTAGGCGCTCGCGAGCACGATCCGGCCGAAGCGGCCGGCGTCGATCGCCGCCTTCAACGTGCGCGCACCTTCGCCGAAGCGCGCCTGGAAAATCGGGGCGATCCGCACGCCGCGGGCATCGGCCGCGCGCAGCAGCTCGTCCGCGCGCTCCGTCGTGATCTCGATCGGTTTCTCCACCACGAGGTGCTTGCCCGCGCGCACGGCGGCCAGCGCCGGCTCGAGGTGGGCGCCGCTCGGCGTCGTGATGCAGATCACGTCGATGTCCGGCCGCGCGACGAGTTCGTCGACGCTGGTCGTGGCCAAGGGCACGCCGTGTTTCGCCGCAAAGGCCCGGGCGTTGTCGGCGTTGCGCGTGGCGATCCCCACGAGTTTGCCGCCGCGCGAGTGGGCGATCGCCTGCGCATGGAAGTCGGCGATCATGCCGACGCCGATGATGCCGAAGCCGTAGGTGCGGGAGGGTGCGCTCATGCGTGGGAGCGCGCAGCAATGGACCGCGCGCGGCAGCCTCGCAAGCACGCGCTGCCCGGGCGGGGCGCGGAGAAAAACAAACCCGCTCAGCGCTTCTCCTGCGGCGTGTAGAACGGTCCCATCAGCTCGATCAGCTTGTCCTTGAGCGCTTCGCCGTCGAACTGCCCGGTGTGCCGGTAGAGGACCTTGCCGCCGGGCGCGACCACGAGCGTGTGCGGCAGCGGGCCGGCCCACTCGGGATCGAGCGCCTGGATGAGCGCATCGCTGCTGGCGCCGGTGTAGAGGAAGTTGTTCGCCTCGCGCCCTTCGGCGGCGAGGAGCTTCTTCAGCCGCGCCGACGGCACCGCGTGCTGCTGGCTCAGGAACTTCCGCACCTGCGCCTCCTGCCGCGGATCATCGAGCGAGATCGTCACGACCTCGAAGTCGCGGTTGCTGAAGCGCCGCGAATACGAGACGAGGTGCGGAAACTCCGCGACGCACGGCGCACACCAGGTCGCCCAGACGTTGATCAGGCGCAGCCGGTTCGTGTCGTTGCGCGCCAGCTTCGCCACGCCTTCGGCGTCGACTTTGGCGAGGGCGACCGGCTCGGCCTTCCACTTCGCCTCGGCGGCGGCGACGTCGTCGCGTTTGTGATTCCACTTGGTCGAGCAGCCCATGATCGGCGTGGTGGGACGCGTGACGGGTTTGCCGGCGAGCATTTCGACGAGGGCGTTGCGCGTGTCGTGCGAGGTCACGGTCGCGGGATCCTCGTAGCGCGAATCGTCGACGCGGCCCACGTAGCGCAGCTTGCGCTCGCGATCGAAGAGAAACACGTGGGGCGTCGCGAGGCAGCCGTAGGCTTTGGCCGCCACCTGCGTGTCGCCGTCGTAGAGGTAGGGGAAAACGAAGCCCGCGTCGCGCGCGTAGAGTTTCATCTCCTCGTAGCTGTCGTTGTATTTCGAGTAGCCGAGTTCGTCGATGCGGATGCCGTCGGGGCTGTTGGGATTGATCGCGACGACCGCGAGGCCCTGCGGCGCAAACTCCTTCACCATCGGGATGAGCCGCGTCTCCGCCGCGTGGGAATACGGGCAGTGGTTGGAGAGGAAGACGACCATCAGCACCTTGGCCGCGGCGTAGTCCGCGAGGGTGTGCGTCTTGCCATCGATGCCGAGCAGCCGGAAGTCGGGCGCGGCGTCGCCGAGCCGGAGCTCGCGCGCGTCGGGCGGGAGGCCGTTGCTGGATTTGGCCGTCTTCTTCTTCGCGTCCTGCGCGAAGAGCGCCACGCCGGCCGCGAGCGCGAGGAACGACACGAACGAACGGAGCATCGTCTTCATGGGGAGGGGTGCGGGCGGGTGCAGGACCCGCCCGGCGGGGTGAGGTGACAACGCGGACGCAGGGTCCGCGGGTGAACTACTTGGCGAGCGTGGCGAGCGCGCCGCGGACGAAGCCGACCGACTCGGCGAGGCCCGGGATCGGATTGGCCGGGACCGACTTCTCATACTCGAAGGCGACCGCGCCGTTGTATTTGATCTCGAGCAGCGCCTTGAGCATGCCGCGGATGTCGAGCTTGCCCGCGCCGACCTCGACCGGGACATCGCGCATCGCGCCGGGGACCGCCACGCTGTCCTTCATGTGCACATCGTAGACGCGCGACGCATACGCGCGGATCGACGCGATCACGTCGTCGCCGAAACGGGCGGTATGGCCGACATCGATGCAGAGGCCCACGCGGGCATCGAGCGACTTGATCGCCTCCCAGGCGACCTTCGGCGTGGGATACACCTTGTCCTCGGGACCGTGGTTGTGGATCGCGAGCTTCTGGTCGAATTCCTTGGCGAGCTTCTCCACGAGCGGGAGCGCGGCGAGGTCGGGCTTGCAGACCATCGCCTGCATGCCGGCGGCCTTCACGTTTTCGAACGCCTTGCGGCATTTGGCCTCGTCGTTGGGCAGATTGACGACGCCGGAGCCGGTGAGGTTGAGCCCGGCGGCCTTGAGCTTCGCGCCGACGGCCCGGCACTCGTCGACCGTGGCGCCCTCCCAATTGCAGTGCAGGCGGAAGAGCGCGATGTTCTTGATCCGCAGCGACTGCACCACGGCGATCGCGCTATCGAGGTCCATGTTGCGGACCGAGTAGGAGGCGACGCCGAGGCGGAGGCCGTTCTCGCGGCCATCGGGCGAGCCGGGCGGATACAGCGTCGGCGAAGGCTCGGTCTTCGGGTTCTTGGCGGCCTTGCCCTTCTTCTCGTCGGCGGCCTGCGCCACGCCCGCCACGAGCGGGAAAGCGAGCGCGCCAAGCGCCGCGGATTTCAGCAGATCACGTCGGGTGAGGTTCGAAGCGTTCATGGGGGAACCAGCAACGTGAACGCTCGCCCGGGCGCGCGCGAGCCTTTGCGCGCCGGGAATGCACGCCCCGGGGTCAGGCGGGCGCCGCGGCGAAGCGCCGCAGGTGTTTCAGCGCCACTTCGAATTCGTTGGGCAACGGCGAACGCAGCGTCAGCGGCTCGCGTGTGGCCGGGTGCCGGATCGTCAGCGCACTGGCATGCAGCGCGAGCCGGCCGATGAGCGGCCGCTCCTCGTCGCGGCCTTTGTAGCCGCGTTTGAGATCCGAGAGGCGGAGCTCCACGTCGGGATTGCCGTAGAACGGATCGTAGAGGATCGGCGCCCCCGCCGCCGCGAGATGCACGCGCAGCTGGTGCGTGCGTCCGGTGAGCGGCCGGCATTCGACGAGCGCGAAGCCCGCGCCGCCGGCGCCGCCGCGCCCCGCCGCGCGCAGGGAGCCGCGGAAGCGCTCCAACACGCGGAACTCCGTCTGGCAGGACTTGCCGCCGCGGCCCTTGAAGACGCGCATGCGTCCCGGTTGCCGCTCGTCCTCGCCGAGCGCGAGATCGACGGTGAACGCATCCGGCAAGGCACCGGCGGCATCGCGGATCGGCGCGACGACCTTCATGGCGTGCTCGACGGGCAGCACGGCGACGACCGCGTGGTAGGTTTTCTCGACGGTCTTGGACTGGAATTGGCCGCTGAGGAAATCGAGCGCCGGCTTGGTCTTCGCGCAGAGCAGCAGCCCGCTCGTATCGGCATCGAGCCGGTGCACGTTGGCCACCGTGTCGCCGTAGCGCGCGTGCGTGTGCACCAGATTCATCAGGTTTTCACGCGTCTTGTCCCAACGGTCGGGCGCGACGAGCAGACCGCTCGGCTTGTCGAAAGCGACGAGCGTCTCGTCCTCGTAAACCACGGGAGGCAAAGGCATCGCTCCACGCTCCAAAATTCCGCGCCGGTGAGAAACAAATTCCGCCCGCCCCGCGCGTCCGCGGCCACACCGCGCGGGTCGCTGACCACAATTCGCTTGCGACCCGCGATGGCGCACCGTGGCCTCACCTGCCCCACCCGTCCCATGCCCGTCTGGCCCAAAAATATCCACACGTTTGGCGTGAACCTCCGGACGGCGGCGACCGAGTGGAAACTGCGGCAGAAACGCGCCGCGACGGGGCAGCAGGAGCGGACGTTTGCGCAGCTGATCGCGGCGCTGGCCACCACCTCGCACTGGAGTCTGGCGGGCGTGGAGCGCGGCATGGACTACGAGACCTTCCGCGCGCGCGTGCCGCTGCAACGCCACGAGGACCTCGCCCCCGCGATCGCCCGCATGGTCGCCGGCGAGAAAGACGTCCTGTGGCCGGGAGGCTGCTCCTTGTTTGCCTGGACCGCGGGCACCGCCACGGGCGAGCCACGGCTCGTGCCGATGACCGATGCGCTGCTCCGGCACGTGCGGCTGGCCGGCTACGACGCGGCACTCTATTATACCGTGCGCGTGCGCCACGCGGGGGCGTTTCGCGGCCGGCACCTGCTGCTCGGCAGCCCGCCCGCGCTCACTCCGCTGCCCGGTTCGTCCACGGCGATGGCCGGCGAACTCTCCGGCCTTGCAGCGCTCACGTTGCCCGGCTGGGTCGACAAACATCTCTACGAACCGGGCCTCGCCGCCGCTTCGGAGCCCGACTTCGCCGCGCGGATCGAGTCGATCGCGCGGCGGACGCAGACCCGCGACATCACCTTGGTCGGCGGTTTGCCGACCTGGCTGCTGCAACTCGCCACCGCGTATGGTGCGCCCCCGGCGCGCGGCCAGCGCGCACCGGCCTTGCAGACGATCTGGCCCAATCTCGAGGCCTGCGTGACGACCGGCCAGCTGCCGATGCCTTATCTGCAGCAACTCCGCGCGGCGTGCGGCGCCAGCGTCGTGACCCACGACGTCTATGCGGCCACCGAAGCCTGCATCGCAGTCCAGGATGCCGACTTTCGCAGCGGGCTCCGGCTGATCGCGGACCGCGGCGTGTTCTTCGAGTTTTTGCCGTTCGCCGATTACACCGCCGGCCAACTCGGACAACTCGGCCCGCGCGCGCGCCCGCTGGGCGAGGTCGAGACCGGGGTGGATTATGTGATCCTCCTCACGACGCCGGGCGGACTCGCCCGCACCGTGCTCGGAGATGTGGTGCGCTTCACCTCGCTGCAGCCACCGCGACTGCACGTCATCGGCGGCACCGAGCTGCGGCTCGCCCAATTCGGGGAAAGCGTCTCCGAACGCGACGTCACCGACGCCGTCACCCAGCTCTGCGAACGGCAGGACTGGTCGCTGGTGAATTTCCACGTCGCTCCTCTGACCGGCGCCGCCGACCTCACCGGCCAGGCCGTCGGCCGGCACGAATGGTGGGTGGAGCTGAAGCCCGGCACCGTCGCCACGCCCACGGGCCCCCAGATGGCCGCCGAACTCGACGCCTACCTGCAGAAGTCGAACCCGACATACGCCGCCCGACGCAAGGCACCCGGTTTCGACGCCCCCTTTGTCCGCCTGGTGATGCCCGGCGTGTTTGGCCACTGGCAGCGTTTTCACGGGCGGGTGGGCAATCAGGCCAAGATCCCGCGCTGCCGTCCGGACCGCCGGATCGCCGACGAACTGGCGCAGATCACAAATTTTGCCCGCGACTGATTTTTTTGGGCCCGGCCGCAGTCGCTGGCATGCGTGCTGCTAAGTAAAAACATCCTGCCCAAGCAGGGTTTTGGGTAGCGTGAACCGGCCGCAAGGCCGGAAAACAGAAAAAACTGGGGCCGGCGTTAAGGGGTTATCGCCGGCCCCTTCTGCTTTTTCAGATTCGAACCGGGTGCGGCCCGGTGCGGCCCCCCAGAGGCGGGGTTCCGCTCCGGCCCGCCCTTCGACGGTGGTCCTTCGGATCAGGACTTCTCCTGCAAGACCGCCAGAATCTTCCGCTCGTAATCCGCCGTCTCCTCGGCCCCGACCTTGCGGTCGCGGATCTGGCCGTTGCGGTCGATCAGGAAGGTGGTCGGAATCGCCTCAATGCCACCGAACGCGCTCACCACGGCATCATTGGCCATGACCATGGTGTAGTTGACGCCGTTCTTGGTCGCAAAGGGCTTCACGACTGCCGGCCCGTTCTGGTCAACCGACACCCCCACGATCACGAGACCCTCGGGACCGTATTTCTTCTGCAGCTCGATGTAGCCCGGAATCTCGACGCGGCACGGACCGCACCACGTCGCCCAGAAATCCACCACCACCACTTTTCCCTTCAGGTCCTCGGAGCTGACCTTCTTGCCGTTGAGGTCTTCCAATTCCCACTTCGGCGCGGTGCCGAGTTTCGGCAGGGAGGCGAGTTTCGCCGCCGGGGCGGACTTGGCCGCGGCCGAGCCTTCGGCGCCGACCTTGGGTGCCGGCGATTTCTCGTCCCGGGAAGGTGAACAGCCGACAAGGGCGACCGCCGCGAGGCACGCGGCCAAGGGGAACAGTTTTGGATTCATGAAATAAAGGAACGGCAACGTGGAGGTGGGAGTCGCCGCCGCAAATCGTATTCCCGGTTCGCGCGCGGGCGGAGCTCTGGCCCGCCCCCTCGCCGCAAACCGCAGCGCGGGACCGCCACCGCCGTTCAGGTCTCCCGCACTTCCGGGAGGTCCAGCCCGAGCGTCTCGATAAACTTCTTCATCGCCGGCGTGAGCACACGCCCCTTGCGGTGCAGGATCGCCAGCGGGCGCGTGAATTCGCGGCCCTTGAACTGCAGGACGGCCAACGTGCCCTGCTTCTGCTCCTGGGCGACCGTCGCCTGCGGCACGATCGCGATGCCGTGATCGATCTCCACCGCGCGTTTCACCGTCTCGATGTTGTCGAACTCCATCACCGGTTCGATCTCGAGCTTGTTGTCGCGGAAGATCGCATCGACCGCCTTGCGGGTCGGGATGTCCGGATCGAAACCGATGAACTTCTGCCCCATCAGGTCCTTCACCTCGATGTCCACGCGCTTGGAAAGCGGATGCTGCGGATGCGTGATGAGCACCAGCCGGTCGTTCCGGAACGGCAGCACCTCGATCTGCCGCTGTTTCACCGGAAACGCCACAAGGCCGAAATCGACCGAGTTGTGCAGGATGTCCTCATAAACGAGGTTCGAGCGCCGATACTCCACGCGCACATTCACCGACGGGAAATCGTGGAGGAATTTCTTGATGAAGGGCGGCAGCTCATGGAGCCCGATCGAGTAGATCGTCGAGATCCGGATCGTGCCGCTGATCACCTTCTTCATCTCCTGCAATTCCGAGAGCAGCTTCTCGTAGGTGTGCAGCATCTCCTTCGCGGACTCGTAAACGCGCTGCCCCTCCCGCGTGAGCTGAAACTGTTTCTGGCTCCGGTCGATCAGCAGGGCCTTGAAGTGGCGCTCCATCGCGCGCGCCTGCTGGCTGACCGCGGACTGGGTGATGCCGTTCAGCTTCGCCGACTTCGAGAAGCTCTTGGTTTCGACGAGATCAGCGAAGATTTTGAAATTCTCGATCTGCATGATTAGCTGGCGTTGCCGTCGGCACACTAGAAAGGTCCCTTCCGCCGTAAATCTTTAAGTAGATAATCTTACCGTCCGTCCGTCGCTGTTTCCGCCTTATGATCGCCTACGAGGAATTTGCCGCCCGCGCCGATGCCGTCCGCCGCCAGATCGCGGACGCCTGCGCGCAGGCGCGACGCGACCCGGGCGAAGTTCAGTTGCTCGCCGTCACCAAGACCCATCCCGCCGCGGCCGCCGACTACGCCGCCCGCTACGGCCTCGCCGCCGTCGGCGAGAATCGCGTGCAGGAAGGGATCGAGAAACGCGGGCAGATCAACCCCGCCTCGCGCGCCCTCCGCTGGGAACTCATCGGCCACCTCCAATCCAACAAGGCCCGTCTCGCCGCCCAGCACTTCGACCGCATCCAGAGCGTCGACTCGCCCAAGCTCCTCACGCACCTCGATCGCGCCGCCGCCGAGTGCGGCAAAGTCCTGCCCGTCCTCCTCCAGATCAACGCCGGCAACGACCCCGCCAAATTCGGCGCCGACCTCGAGGCCGCGCCCGCCCTGCTCGAAACCGCACTCGGCAAATCCCACCTCCGCGTCGACGGCCTCATGACGATTGCCCCGCTCGGCGCCACCGACGCCGAGACCCAAGCGCACGCGGAGCGCACGTTTGCCAACCTCCGCTCCGTGCGCGACGCGCTCGCCGCCAAATTCCAGGTCGCCCTGCCCGAGCTATCGATGGGCATGACCTCAGACCTCGCCCTTGCGGTCGCTGCCGGCAGCACGCTGGTGCGCGTCGGCACCGCGCTCTTCGGCGCCCGCCCCGCCATGCCGCCCGCGGACGCCACCACCGTCCCGACTCCGTCGACCTGACGCGCCGCGCCGCGCGCGCGACGCAGCTCGTTCTGCTCCAAGCTGCCAACGCAGCGCACGGCGTTTTTCCCGCACCGCCGCGTCGGGATTTCACCGGACAACCAAGCGTCTTCGCGCGTGCAAAGCGCACGGGATTTTTACGTCGTGCCGTCGGTTTCCCTATTGCGCAGCGGGGGAAAAGTTCTTCGTTAGCGCCCGTGGAAAACGAGACTCTCAGCGCGGGGGAACGGGAGGCGTTTCTCGCCTTGCTCGACGACACGACCCCCGCCGTCCGCCGGGCGCTTCTCGCCCGTTTCTCCCAGCTCGGGCCGGCCTCCGCACCGTTTCTGCAGGCCGTCTCCCGCGGGTCCAACCGCGTCCTCGCCCGGCACGCCGCCTTCTTCCTGCAAGAGCTGCAGTTCTCCGATCCCGTCGCCGAGTTCCGCGGCTTCATCCGCTCGCAGAGCTACGAACTCGAGACCGGCGCCGTGCTCCTCGCGCGCACCGTCTCGCCGCGCCTGGACCCCGCCGGCATCGTGGTCCAGCTCGACAACATCGCCATCCGCTGCCGCGAGCTGATCGTCGACCCTTCCTCCGTGCGCGAGAAGTGCCGCGTGCTGAACCGCGTGCTGTTTCACGAGTGGGGTTTTCACGGCAACACCGAGAATTACACCGACCCCCGCAACAGTTTCATCGACCAGGTCCTCGAACGCCGCACCGGCATCCCGCTCTCGCTGAGCGTCGTCTACCTGCTCGTCGCCGAACGTCTCGGCATCGAACTCGAGCCCGTGGGCCTGCCCGGCCACTTCATCGTGGGCTGCTTCGTCGACGACCTGCCGTTCTTCATCGATCCTTTCGACCGCGGTGTTTTCCGCGACGCGGACGAGATCTCCGATCTGCTGCGGGCGAACAATATCGCGCCGAAGTCCGGCGATCTGGCGCCGACGCCGGTCCGCGAGGTGCTTTGCCGCGCGTGCCGCAATCTCGTGAACCACTACACCGCCGCGGGTGAGCCCGAGCGTGCCCGGCTGTTCGGCGGCTTCGTCGAGGAATTCGAGGACGCCTACGAGCGCCACGCCAATCCCTGACCGCCGCCGACCGCCCGGCGCGGTCGACGGTTGAGTCTTGGCCCAACCGGGAACGGCTGTTTTCGGGTCGCCGTTCCGCTTTTGGCGTCCGTTGACATTCCTCCGGTGCGCTCCGGAATCGCCCGCCATGTCCGCCGTCCCCGATCCGACTTTCACCCTCGCCGACCTGCGTGCGTGGTCCCGCCCCGGCACGTCGCTCGCCGTCTTCGGATTTCCCATCAAACACTCGATCAGCCCGGCGATGCACAACGCCGCGCTCGCCGAGGCCGCCCGCACCGACGCCCGCTTCGCCGACTGGCGCTACTTCCGCTTCGAGATCCCGCCCGACGACCTCCCCCGCGCGCTCGAGGTGCTGCACACGAAGAAGTTTCGCGGCGTGAACCTCACCGTGCCGCACAAGGTGATCGCTTTCGACCGCGTCGCCGCCGTCGATCCCGCCGCGCAGCCGGTGGGCGCCGTCAACACCCTCCTCTGGACCGACGCCGGCTGGCGCGGCCACAACACCGACGGCTACGGCCTCGCCATGGCAGTGCGCGAGGAACTCGGGCTCGATCTCGCCGGGGCCGACATTCTCCTCCTCGGCGCGGGCGGCGCAGCCCGCGGCGCCGCGGTCGAATGCCTGCAACGCGGCTGCGCCTCCCTCTGGATCGCAAACCGCACGCCGGAAAATCTCACCGCCCTGCTCGCCACGCTCGCCCCGGTCGCCGGTGGCATCCCGGTGCGCGGTTTCGCGCCGGCCACCCCGCCGGCCGACCTGCCGCCGGGCACGTTGGTGATCAACGCTACCAGCGCCGGCCTGCGCCCCGGCGACCCGCTGCCCATCGACCTCGCCCGCCTGCCGCGCCCGGCCGCGGTGTTCGACATGATCTACAACCCGCCGCAGACGCCGCTGCTGCATCTCGCCGGCGCCCGCGGCATCGCCCACGCCAACGGCCTCGCGATGCTCGTCCACCAGGGCGCCAAAGCGCTCGAGATCTGGTCCGACCTGCCCGCCACGCGCACCTCCGGCACCATGGCCGCCGCGGCGCGCGCCGCCCTCGCCGCCCGCTAGATTCGGCGTGTGCTTTTGCGGCACCGCCCTTCATATCGCCGCGATGCTCGGCTTCGACTACGCGCAGTTCCACGCCGCGTTCCCATGGTTCTTTCCCACGGCCGCGTTGCTTGTCGGCGCGTGCGTGGGCAGCTTCCTCAACGTCGTGATCTATCGCCTCCCGAAGGAGGAATCGATCGTCACGCCGGGTTCGCACTGCGCATGCGGGACCCCGATCCGCTGGCACGACAATATCCCGATCCTCTCCTGGTTGCTGCTGCGCGGACGCGCGCGCTGCTGCGGCCGGAATTTTTCTTTTCGTTATCCCTTGGTCGAGTTGCTCACGGCGCTGCTCTTCCTCGCGTGCTGGCTCCGCTTCCCGCCCGCGGTCGCAGCCTGTGCCTGCCTCTTCGTGAGCTGCCTGATCGCGGCCACGTTCATCGACCTCGATCACTTCATCATTCCCGATGTCTTCACGATCGGCCTCGGCGTCGTGGGCGTGCTGCTCTCCGCCGTGGTGCCCGCGCTGCACGGCCACACGGGCGATTTCTTCCTCGCCGACAGCGTCCGCGGCCTTGTCTCCGGTCTGCAGGGGTTGCTCATCGGCTCGGGCCTGGTGCTCTGGATCGCGCTGATCGCCGAGGTGGTGCTCCGCAAGGAGGCGATGGGCTTCGGCGACGTGAAGTTCGTCGGCGCGATCGGTGCGTTCTGCGGCTGGCAGGGCGCCGTGTTTACCATCTTTGGCGGCGCGATCGTCGGCACGGTATGGTTCGTGATCTCCATCGTCTGGGAGAAAGCCACCGGACGCCGCGCGCCCGTGGCGCCGCCATCCGAGACCCCGGAAGGCGAGGCCGCCCCCCTCGAGTTTGGCGCGCACGTGCCGTTCGGACCCATGCTCGCGATCGCGGGCGCCCTCTACCTGCTCGTGTTTCGCGAAGCCGCCCTGCGCTGGCTCGCCGATCTCGCGCCGCTCTTCTAACGACCGGCCGCCAGTTTCTCGCGCAGAATCCGGCGCAACACCGGGCGCACCAGACTCGCCAGCTGCCGATTCGCATAGCCCATCCACGCCACCGGCGTGGTCGTGTCCAACGGCGGCCGCAACGGCCCGCCGTCCGGCGCCTCGATCACGCAGCCCGCCTCGCGCGCAATCAGCGCGGTGCAGATATCGTAAGGATGACAGCAGAGTGCCGCGCTCGACAGCCCGAGCTGCGCATAAGCCAGCGGTCGCAGATCGCCCAGCATCCGATCGTGGCCCGCCACGAGCTCGAACAGCTGCCCGCCCGTCGAGATGTATTGGTCGTCAAACACCCGCTGCCCGCCGTCCTTACCCAGAATTCCCAACTCGCGCCACAACGCCTCCTCCACCTCGCCGAGCAGCGCCTTGCCCTCGGGAAAGAAACGCGCGAGCGACGCAAATCCGTGATCGAACTCGGTCGCGCGTGACGGACGCGGCCGCCAGCTCCGCCGGCCGCCCGTCACCAGGTCGTGGGTGACGGCCCGCACGCCGCCGCCGCGGATGGTGCTCAGCTGGTCGCAACGGTGCTGCTTGCTCGTCGGGATCTCCGACATCGCCGCCACCACGATATCGTCGAGGTGCGTGCGCGCCCCGCGCTGCGGCGCCAGCCCCGTGAGGATGAACGCCGGGCGCTTGTCATACATCAGTCCCCGCGTGCCATCGATCGGATCGAGGATGCATTTCCATTCCGTCGCCGCCACCGGCGTCCCGCGCGGAAAGGTCGTCGGCTCGTCCGCATCCTCCAGACCTTCCATCACCAGCTCGACCGGCAGGTCCGCCGGCCAGTGCGCTTCGAACCAGGCGAGGATCGCGTGCTCACTCACGCGGTCGATGCGATAGATCGTGTCCGCCGCAGTCACCGCCGCCACCCGCGCGAGCGTGCGCGCACTGCGGTTCCGCGCCGCGACGACCGCATCGCGGATATGATCGTGCAGGGCGCAGAAGGCCCGCCGCGCCCGTTCCAGCCGCGCGCGGCTCATAGCACCGCGGCGCCTTCGCCGGTCTGGGTGTGCAGCACATCCGGCCGCGCGCCGAAGCGCCGCGCGTAAGCCTCGACGACCGCCTGCGCCTCGCGTTCGCCAAACTCCGCCGAGGTCAGGGCCATCACCGCCCCGCCGAAACCGCCGCCCGTGAGGCGCGCTCCGAAGACGCTCGGCCCTTCACGCAGCGTCGCGACGAGGAAGTCCAACTCCGCCGTGCTGTTCTCGAACAGCATCTGCGAACTCCGATGCGACGCGAACAGGAGCTGTCCGACCGCACGCAGATCGCCGTCCCGCAGCGCTGCCGCCGCGACCGTCACGCGGGCAATCTCCTCGATGATATGCCGCGCGCGTTTCGCCGCCACCTCGGACAACCGGCTCGCGCGCGTCGCCAGCATGACCGCGGAGGCATCCACCAGCTGCGTCACCCCGAGCGCCTGCGCGGCGTCCATGCACTCGCGATGCCGGGCCGCATAGAGGCCGTCGACCAGCGCGTGCTTGGTGTGCGTATTGAAAATCCAGAAGTGCGCGCCCGCGGGCATCGGCACCGCCGTGAACTCCGGCCCACGACAGTCGATGAAGACCAGGTGGTCCTTCCGCCCGAAGCCCGACACCCCCTGATCGAGAATGCCGCACGGCACGCCGACAAAATGATTCTCCGCGTGACGCGCCGCCTTGACGAGCCGCTCGCGCTCCGGGTTCGCACCCACGGCCGCGACAAACGCCAGCCCCGAGGCCAGCTCGATCGCCGCGCTGCTGCTCAACCCGGCGCCCGGCGGCAGATCCGAAAGCGCGAGATAGTCGAACCCACCGGGCACCGGCAGCCCGAACTCCGGCAACGCCGCGAGCACGCCGAGCGGGTAGTTGGCCCACGCCTCCGCCCCGGTGCGCTTCTCGATCCGCGCCGCATCCGCCTCGACCACACCTTCCCGTTGATCGGTCGCAAACCGCCGGCGTGCATCCGGCCGCCGCGCCAGGGCGACCCACACGCTGCGATCGATGGCGGCGCCAAGCACCGTGCCGCCGTTGTAGTCGGTGTGATTACCGATGAATTCGATGCGCCCGGGAGCGCGCGTCACGACCTCGGGGTCGCGACCGAATCGGGAGCGGAATCTTTCGAACAGCGCGGACTTCATGGCGGCAAGGCGCACCAAGGAAACCGCGCCGGGCGGCGGGTCGATGCCTAAACCGCGGCGGCGCCCCGCGCGACGGTCACTTGCCGCGGAGTTCCGCGCTGGGCTTGAAGCGCACGGTCTTCACCGCCGGAATCTTCATCGGTGTCTTCGTGTGCGGATTGAAACCGTTGCGCGCCGGCCGGACCGCAGCCGCAAACGTCCCGAAGCCCACGATCGCCACCTCCCGGTCGCGCTTCAGGCCGCGTTTCACCGCCGCCAGCACGGCCTCGGTCGCCCGCTCGGCGGCCGCCTTCGATGCACCTTTGCTCAGAAATTTCCGGACTTCGTCGATCAGCTCAGCCTTGTTCATGCGGGGTTGGGGACGGGCAGCGAAGGAACGGCTCCGCTTCCGGTCAAACCCGATTTCCCCGCCGCCGTGCGCCTAGGAACGCGGCGGCGGCGTGAACCCGGGCGGCGGTTCGCCGGCGCGTCCCCGCACCACGACGTCGAGCAAGCCCTTGAGCGCTTCGGTTCGTCCGATGCCACGCTCCGCCGCCAACTGGTCCGCCCGCTTGAGCAGTTGCAGCGCCATCGTGCGCGCCTGCTCGGGAGCGGCGCCAAGGCGCGCACACAACGCAGTCACTTGTTCCAGTTCACTCATGGCGCATCCACGAGTTCGACGTCCGGTGCACCGGTCGGCTCCAGACTCGCCCGCGCCCCCGGCGGGACGTGCATCCGGCTCACCATGGCAAGGCCGAGCCCGCCGGTTCCATCCGGAAGGCGACACCACGAACGCAGTTCCCCCACCTGCCGCCCCTCGATCCAGAGCGGCCGCGGCGTGGCCTGCGTCGCCCCTCCACCGGTGCGCACCCGCACCAGCCGGCGCCGCACCTGGCCCATGGTCTTCAAGCGCGCCATCACTTCCTGACCGAGGTAACATCCTTTTGAATACGAGATCGCATCGGCCTCGAGGCCACCTTCGTTCGGCAGATCCCCGGGACCGATGTCGCGGGGGACGGCCGGAATCGCCGCCTCGATCCGCCACCTTTCCAAATCCGCCGGCGCACAGGCACGCCACTCCCGCAACGCCGCGCGAACACTGTCCGCCTGCTCTCGCCGGACCACCCACTCCAAATTTTCCGCTGACCGTCGACGCCCCGGAAACACAATCCCCTCGGCCACCGACCCACTCGGATCCGGCACCGGCTCGGAAAACAGGCTGAAGCCCGTGAATTCCGCCGTGCAGTCCTCGATCACCACATCATCCGCGACCACGAACGCCTCGAGCCGCTCGCGGATCACCGCGGCCGGCGAGAAGTAGCTGCCGACCCACAGCCCGGCCGCGTCGCGCAGAACGAAGCTGTCCGCGAGCACCTTGCCTTTCGCATTCAGCCATAGCCCGTAGACACTGCGCGTTCCCCGCTCCAGCGGTCGCAGATCGTTGGTGAACTGCCCTTGGAGAAACGCCGCCGCGTCGTCGCCTGTCACCCGGAGCCAAGCCGACGGTTCCCACGGGGAAAAAATCGGCGGAGTAGTAGAAATATTGATTGGGTTCAAATCGTTGAAAAACAGTGCCTAAGCAAAAAAGTGGTAGATTTTGATAACTTGAAGTTGACCGGGGCCAGCCAAACCGTATCTCTTCAACTCATCAAGTTTAACACTTCTCCCGCCTAGCGGGAGTTTTGGGGTAACTAAGAAAGCAAAGGCCGGCCGCTTAGGGGTAAGCGGCCGGCCACTTTTTTTCCGGGCCCAATCAACGGCCCGAGATTCACCAAGGCCGGACTTGCCCGCGACGTTTCCTCCGAGCCAATCTGCCCGTTCATGCAGAAGACTTCGGACCTGAACGTCGTCGAAACCCGCCCCCTGCCCTCGCCCGGCGAATTGCTCGCTGCCTTGCCCAAGAGCGAGGCCCAAGCCGACTTCGTGACCCGCAGTCGCCGCGAGATCCACCGGCTCATCTTCACGAGCGAGAAGCGTTTCCTCCTCATCGTCGGCCCCTGCTCGATCCACGACCTCCAAGCCGGCCGCGATTACGCCGCGCGCCTCGCCCGCCTCGCGGCCGAGGTCTCCGACCGGATCATGATCGTGATGCGCGTCTATTTCGAGAAGCCGCGCACGACCGTCGGCTGGAAGGGCCTCATCATGGATCCGCACCTCGACGGTTCGCACGACATCGCGACCGGCCTGCGCACCGCCCGCACGTTCCTGCGTGAGGTCCTCGATCTCGGCCTGCCCACCGCCACCGAACTCCTCGACCCGATCACGCCGCAATACATCGCCGACCTCATCTGCTGGTCCGCCATCGGTGCCCGCACCACGGAATCCCAGACCCATCGCCAGCTCGCCAGCGGACTTTCGATGCCCCTCGGTTTCAAGAACGGCACCGATGGCTCCATCACCAACGCCATCAACGCCATCAAGGCCGCCGCGCAGCCCCAGACCTTTCTCGGCATCCACCCCCAGACCGGCACCGCATCCGCCGTCGTCACCCGCGGCAATCCGGCGTGCCATGTCGTTCTCCGCGGCGGCGCCACGGGCCCGAACTACTCCCCGGCCCACATCGCGCAGACCGAACAACTGCTCGAGAAAGCCGGGCTGCCCAAGTCCATCCTCGTGGACTGCTCCCACGACAACTCCGCCAAGAAACCCGAGCGCCAACCCGAAGTGGTCCGCGCCCTCGTCGCGCAGATCACCGCCGGCAACACCTCGATCATGGGCGCCATGATCGAGAGCAACCTTGAGGCCGGCAACCAACCCTTCCCGCAGCCCAAGGAGTCCCTGCGCTACGGCGTCTCGATCACCGACGGCTGCATCGACTGGAGCACCACCGAGACGATGGTCCGCGAGATCCACGCCGCGCTCGCGCCGCGTTTCCAGCCGGCCTGAACGGCGATCGGACCGCTCCCGCCCCCAACACCGGGAGCCAGCAGCCGCATTTCTTTTCCCCGGGAGCCGAGCTAACAATTGTCCGGCGGAAAAATTCCCTCGTGCTCCGGCGCGCGGCTCCGCCACGATGGGGAGTCATTTATGAAATCCCCAATTCGCGTCGCTGTCACGGGAGCCGCCGGCCAGATCGGTTACTCCCTCCTGTTCCGCATCGCCTCGGGCTCGATGTTCGGCCCGCAACAGCCGGTCATCCTCCAGTTGATCGAAGCTCCCATCGAGAAGGCGATGAAGGCCCTCGAAGGCGTCGCGATGGAGCTGGATGACTGCGCGTTCCCGCTGCTCAAGGGCATCGTGATGACCGACGATCCGAAGGTCGGCTTCAAGAGCGCCAACTGGTGCCTGCTCGTCGGGGCCAAGCCCCGCGGCCCCGGCATGGAGCGCGCCGATCTGCTGAAGGACAACGGCCGCATCTTCATCGCGCAGGGCAAGATCATCGACGAGGTCTCCGCGGACGACGCCCGCGTCGCCGTGGTCGGCAATCCCGCCAACACCAACTGCATGATCGCCGCCTCGCAGGCGCGCCGCCTCACGCCCGATCGTTTCACCGCGATGGTCCGCCTCGACCAGAACCGCGCGCAGAGCCAGCTCGCCAAGAAGGCCGGCGTGGACCTCACCGCGGTGAAGGACATCTTCATCTACGGCAACCACAGTCCGACCATGTTCCCGGCCTTCGCCCATGCCAGCATCGACGGCAAACCCGCCCCCGCGGTGATCAACGATGCCGCCTGGCTGCAGGGCCCGTTCTGCGAGACCGTCGGCAAACGCGGCGCCGCCATCATCGCCGCGCGCGGCGCGTCCTCGGCCGCCTCCGCCGCCAACGCTCTCGTCGACCACGTGCGCGACCTCGTCACGCCGGGTGCCATCCACTCCGTCGCAATCAAATCCAACGGCGCCTACGGCTTCGATCCCGAAGTCTGGGCCGGCATGCCCGTCCGCACCACGACCCCCGGCAGCTACGAAGTCATCACCGGTTATGCGATGGACGACTTCGCGAAGTCCAAGATCGCGGCCACGAACAAGGAACTCGTCGACGAACGCTCGTTTGTCGCGGAGATGATCAAGTAATCCGTCGCGCTTCGATTCGGTCTCTTGCCGCCGGACCCCCGTGGCCCGGCGGCTTTTTTTATCCGATCAGCCCCGCGAGCGGCTTCGACACCTGGAACGCCTCCCGCACCGCGGCAAAGGCCTCCAGCAATTCCGCCGGCGCCGCGCCCCGCGGAAAAACCATGTCGAGCGAGGCCCCCGTGCAACGCACCTCGGCCTCCACGTCCGGCACCCGGATCGTGCACGTGCGGCAGTCCGACGGATAGTCGACCGCCAGCCCGCCCTCGCCGTCGAGCCCCTCGATCAGGTCGATCACCGCCTCGACGGAGGCGCCCCGCGCGAGTTCGAACGACAGCTCGGAGAACCGCCCGGCCAACGTATCCGCAAAACCCTCACGCTGCGCCACCGCCAGGTCCCGCAGCTCCCGCAGCGAGGTGACCACCGCGTAGCGCGACGGGTCGCCCACCTCGAGCGCATAGGCGATCTCCAGCTGGAAGTCCCGCGCCGCGAGCGTCGCCACCGCGGGCCCGAGTTGCAGCGACATGTCCTTCCGCTTGTAGCCGAGGCCGGTCCGGAGCCGCTGGAAAAGATCCTCCGCCTCCGCCGCCAGATCGCCCGCACACAGCTTGCCCAGAAACGCATTCGTCACCGCGTTGGCCACATCGGGCACCGAATGATGCCCTTTGCGAAACCCGCCGAGCGCCTTCACCTGCCCGCCGCCCCGCCCGACAAAGGCGAGGCCCGAGATCAGGCGCGGAGGAAGTTCAGCCGACATCAGCCGCGAGCAAACGCGCCCGCCTTCCCCGCGCCAGCCCTAACTGCCCCGGCCTCAGCCGGTCACCGGCCGGCGGTTCGACGCCCGCCGGAAGAGCGAAACAATCCCCGCCACGACGAGCACCGGGATCCAGATCGGCGCGAGCACCGCGGCCAGGATGAGCCCGAGCACGGCGACCGCGGCGACCAGCGAGAGGCCCGCCACCAGCAGTCCGACGAGGAAAAGCCCCGCCGCGAAACCAAGCCCGACCGTGAGCGGCAGGAGCTTGAGCGCGACCACCGCGAGGACCACCAGCAGGACCACCTTCAATGTTGTCTTCATGGCCGAAGAACCCGGCTCCGCGGTCAAAGTTGCACGATTCGCACGCCGCCACCGCGCCGAATTTCGGCCTTTGCCTCGCGGACCTCCGGCATGTCACCTTCCCGTTTTCCACCCGTGCCCGACCGCCCGCCCGTTCCCGTCGTTTGCGCATTGATCATGGATCAAGGCCGCGTGCTCGTCGCGCAACGCCCCGCCCACAAGCACCTCGGGCTCAAATGGGAATTTCCCGGCGGCAAGATCGAGCCCCCCGAGTCGGCCGCCGCCGCCCTCCACCGCGAAATCCGCGAGGAACTGCGCTGCGACCTCGAGATCGATCGCGCGCTGCCGCCGTTCCGCCACGACTACGGCACCGTGGTCATCGAGATGTTTCCCTTTCTCTGCCGACTCGCTCCGGGCAGCGGCGCCCCCGCCCCGACGGAACATGTCGCGCTTGCGTGGGCCCTTCCCGGTGAACTCGCCGCCTTCGATCTCGCCCCTGCGGACTTGCCGTTGATCCCCCAACTCGCCTCGCCCGCCGCGGGGAGCGATTCGGCGCCCTGACCCTTCCTTACCTCCGCCGCCAATCCCGTTCCACCTGCTCCGCACCCGCTTCCCGCCTCATGTCGGCCCCACTCGCTCTCGAAACCGTTTCCCGCCTCCCCGCCCCCGGCGACAACTGCGCCATCGCCACACGGCGACTCGACGCCGGCACTTTCCTGCAATTTCCCGACGGGCTCCGCCCGCTCGCGCACACGGTGCTCGAGGGACACCGCTTCGCGGTCCGACCGATCGCCGCCGGCGAGTTTCTGCTCTCGTGGCGCCTGCCGTTCGGCCAGGCCCTGACGCCGATCGCGACGGGCGATTACGTCTGCAACCGCTCGATGCTCGAGGCGCTCGCCGTCCGGCGCGTCGAGGGCGCTTCGTTTCCGGCCCATGCCAACTTCGCGGATCACCTTACCGAGTATGTGCTCGATCGCACGACGTTCCGGCCCGCCCCTGACTCACGCGCCCAGCCGCCGCAGATCGCAGGCCCGCTCACGTTTGACGGTTACCGCCGCCCAGGCACCCGCGGAGTCGGCACCCGCAATTACGTCGTGATTCTCGGCACGACTTCGCGCACCGCCAGTTTCGCCCGGCAACTTACCGCCCGGCTCCAGCCGCTCGCGCGCGTCCATCCCGGCATCGATGGCATCGTCGCCATCGCCCATACGGAGGGCGGCGGCCACGCCGAGCCCAACAACAGCACCGAGGTCCTCCGCGCGCTCGCCGGATTCATGGTGCATCCCAACGTCGCCGCGGTGCTCGCGATCGATCAGGGCATGGAGCCGATCACCAATATCCGGCTCGCCGCATTCATGCGCGAACGCGGCTACCCCCTCGACGACGTGCCGCATGCCTTCATCTCGCTGACGCGTGGCCTCGCGGCGGGCTTCGCCGAGGGTGAAGCGTTCATCCGGTCGCAACTTGCCGCGGCCGCCGCCGCACCACGCGCGCCACACTCCCTGCGCCATCTCCGGATCGCGCTGCAATGCGGCGGCTCGGATGCGTTTTCCGGCGTTTCCGGCAACCCCCTCGCCGGCGCCATCGTGCATGAACTGATCGGTCACGGCGGCTGCGGCGTCCTGACAGAAACCGATGAGATCATGGGCGCGGAGAGCTACATGTTCGCCGGTATCCGGGATTTCGACACGGCCGGTGCGTTCTCCGCCATGCTCGACCGTTTCCGGCAGAAAATGGCGTGGCACGGTCTGACGGCCGAAAGCAACCCCTCCGCCGGCAACAAGTTCCGCGGCCTCTACAACATCGCCATCAAGTCGCTCGGCGCCGTGCACAAGAAAGACCCGCGCACGCGCCTCGACACGGTGATAGAGTATGCCGAACCGCTGCGGGAGATCGCAGACCCGGCGTTCGCGTTCATGAACGGGCCCGGCAACGACCTCGAAGGCGTGTCGGGCCAGGTGGCATCCGGCTGCAACCTGATCATTTTCGTCACCGGCAACGGCTCGATCACCAACTTTCCCTTCGTCCCCACCCTCAAGGTCACGACCACCACCCGCCGCCATCAGCTGCTGCAGCACGAGATGGACATCAATGCCGGCCGCTACCTGGACGGCGAACCGTTCGCGGAACTCGCCGCCGAGTCGTTCCGGCTGACCGTGGAAACCGCGTCCGGCCGACGCACCAAAGGCGAGCACGCCGGCCACTCCCAAGTCTCGATTTGGCGCAACTGGCGGCAGACCGACACGTCGAACCTCGACGCCCTGCGCGCCAAACCGACCCCCGACGGTGTGCCACTTCTCCAGCAGGCAGCCGACCTTGAACGCCCCGCCGTAGCCACCGAGCAGGTCGCGCTCATCCTTCCGACCAGCATGTGTTCGACCCAGATTGCCCGGCTCGCCGCCGAGCGTTTGAACACGCAAGGCCTCGCGTCCCGGATCGGGGTGTCACGCTTCGTCACCTTCTCGCACACCGAAGGCTGCGGTTTCGGGGGCGAGACCATGTATCGCCTTCTGGAGCGGACCTATCTCGGCTACCTCACCCACCCCAACGTCCGCCACGCCCTTCTGCTGGAACATGGCTGCGAGAAGCTGCCGAACGACGTCATGCGCCGGCAGCTCGAGCGCGCCCAAGCCCCGCTGGATCGGTTCGGCTGGGCCAGCGTGCAGCTGGACGGCGGCATCGAGAGGGCGATTGGCCGCATCGCGGAGTGGTTTTCGCGCCATTCCGGCCCTCTCGCCCCGTCTCCCAATCCGACGCCGGACCCGAAAACGCTCACTTACGCCCTGCTCACGGAAGGCCCAATTTCGCCGGTTTCGGCCCGGTTTTTCGCGAAATTAGCCCTCGAAACCGTCTCCGGGGGCGGTTCCGTGCTGATCGCAGAAAGCGATCCCCTCCTGGCCGACGAGGCCTTTCGCGGCGCGATTTTCGGTAAAAATGTCCCCCGCGCCTCACTCGTTTATGGTCAGCCGATCCGCCTCGCCGGACTCCATGTGGTCGACAGCGAAACGGACGATCCGGTCGAAAACCTGACCGGTTTTGGCGCCAACGGCGCCCATTTGGCCCTCGCCCTCGCCCGCCATCACGCCCTCCCCACCCACCCGCTGGTCCCCTTGCTCCAGCTTGCTGAACGAGAAACCGGCGCCGCCAAGGCGCGGGAAGACATCGACCTCGTCCTGACCGGTGATCCGGCCAACGATGCCCCACTCGTTCTCTCCCTCATCCGAGAAACCATCACCGGCATCCGTCAGCCTGCGGCCCTAAGACACCAGATGATCGACTTTCAGCTCACCCGCGGGTCCTTGGGCCTGACCACCTAAGCGACCAAAACGGCAACGGGCGGCTCTCGGCCCGCAAAGGGACTCAGACCCGTGCGTGAACCTGAGCGCCTGGCGCTCGATCGCGTCGATAAGCCCAAAAACGCGAAAAACGCCTCGTTTTCCGGCCAAAACCCGAGGATTTCCGGCCAAAATCCCTGCCGTTTCCGGTGCACCCGCTAGGCAGGACACCTATTTTTTCACCCTCGCTGCACCCGGGTTTTCCCCAAATTTCAGGCCTTTTCAGGCCATTTCCTTCGGATTTCAGGCCGTTTTCCCCGATTACCCCCGTGAACCGTGAATCGGAGATTGCGTGAACCCCTCGGATAATTTTGAACGACCGACCTCCGTTTCGAACTAACCAGTTCCAGACTACTCAACTCGCAACCAAGGCCTCCCTTTGGACCTCAAACAGATCAAACTGATTATCGAACTCATGAAGCGCTCGGAGCTCACTGAGTTCGCGGTCGAGGAAGAAGGTTTTAAGCTCAAGATCCGCCGTGGCGGTAACGGACTGCCGCTGGTTTCGACCGGACGCGGCTCCAACCCGCCCTTCATCCACGGGGATACCGTGCCGCCGATTCCGGTCGCCAGCGCTCCCGCCGCGCCGGCCAGTGCGCCCGCCTCCACGGCGCCCGCCGCCGAGGAAGCCGGAGTCACCTACATCAAATCTCCCATGGTCGGCACCTTCTACCGTGCCGCCTCGCCGGAAAGTAAGCCGTTCGCGGACGTTGGCACCAAGGTCGTCGAGAACTCCGTCGTCTGCATCATCGAGGCGATGAAGATCATGAACGAGATCCAGTCCGAGACCAAGGGCACCGTGCTCGAGGTCCTCGTCGAAAATGGTCAGCCCGTCGAATACGGGCAGCGGCTCTTCAAGGTAAAGCAGGGCTAGGTCTCCTTCGGACCACCCGGCTCCACCACATTCGACCGCGCTCCCGCCGCGGCCGCTCCCTCTTCCGTAGATGATCCAAAAAGTCCTGATCGCCAACCGGGGTGAGATCGCCCTGCGCATCGTCCGTGCCTGCCGCGAACTCGGCATCAAGACCCTCGCGGTCTACTCGGAGGCCGATGTGCAATCGCTCCACGTCCAGCTGGCGGACGAAGCCATCTGCATCGGCGGCAACAAGAGCTCCGAGAGCTATTTGCGCGCCGACCGGATCATCAGCGCCGCGGAAATCGCCGACGTGGATGCCATCCATCCCGGCTACGGCTTTCTCTCCGAGAACTCGAAATTCGCCGAGCAATGCGAGTCGTGTAACATCAAGTTCATCGGGCCGAAGTCGAAATCCATCAAGATGATGGGCGACAAGTCCGTGGCCAAGGACACCGTCCGCAAAGCCGGCGTGCCCACCGTTCCCGGCTCCGACGGCCCCGTCGAATCCGAAGCGGAAGCCGTCAAGATCGCCCGCAAGATCGGCTATCCGGTCATCATCAAGGCCGTCGCTGGCGGCGGCGGCCGCGGCATGCGCATCGCGCACAATGACGTTTCCTTCGCCAAGGAGTATCACGTCGCCCGCGGTGAAGCCGAGAAGGCCTTCGGCAACGGTGCCGTCTACATCGAGAAATACATCGAACGCCCCCGCCACATCGAGTTCCAGATCCTCGCCGACTCCCACGGCAAGGTGCTGCATCTCGGCGAGCGCGACTGCTCCGTGCAGCGCCGCCACCAGAAACTCATCGAGGAGTCGCCCTCCCCCTTCCTCACCGCCGACCTCCGCAAGCGGATGGGCAAGGCCGCCGTCAAGGCCGCCGAGGCCGCCGAATACGAGAACGCCGGGACCATCGAGTTCCTCGTCGATGCCAAGGGTAACTACTACTTCATCGAGATGAACACCCGGATCCAGGTCGAGCACCCCGTCACGGAGGAAGTGACGGGCATCGACCTCATCAAGGAGCAGATCCGTGTGGCCAACGGCGAGAAGCTCGATTTCGACCAGGGCGACGTGAAGTTCGAGAAGCACGCCATCGAGTGCCGCATCAACGCCGAGGACCCGGCCCGCAATTTCGCCCCTTCCCCCGGCACGATCGGCCTCTACTACGCCCCCGGCGGCCACGGTGTGCGCGTCGATTCGCACGCCTACAGCGGCTACACGATCCCGCCCTATTACGATTCGATGATCGGGAAACTGATCTGCTTCGGCCCGACCCGGAAGATCGCGCTTGAGCGCGCCTACCGCGCCCTCAGCGAGTATCTCATCCGCGGCATCAAGACCACGATTCCGCTGCACCGCGCCATTATGGCGGACCCGGTCTTCATCGAGGGCAAGGCCACGACCGCTTACATGGAAGACTTCCTCGGCCGCACCGCGACCGACTTGTTTTCCTGAGCCGGGGACCGCGGCGGCGTCCGCGCCGCCGCCCGCTCACACTTTCCGCCAGATCCGCACGTCGTCCACGACCGCGTTCCGCGGCACGGCGAGTCGCAGCAGCTTCTTGGTCGGGTGCGCAATCCCCGGCGAGCGCAACGCCCCGATCACCTTGCCGTCCACCGCGACGGTCAGCTCGTCGCCCGCGATCGTGACCTGAAGATCGTGCCACTCCTTGAGCGCGACCGCGTGCGCGACCGACGTCTGCTTACCCTTCAGCGCCGCCTCCTGCTCCGCACTCAGCTTCTGTTTCGCCTTCCGCGCCGTCTGGATGTCGAGCCGCATGTTGCCCGTCTTCAGATCCTGCAGGAGCACCTGCTTCGGGCTCACCCGCGCCGCGAGCAGATGACCCGCGTGCACCTCCTTGCAGTCGAGATCGGCAAAATCGAGCCCCAGACTGTCCTGCGCCTCGTCGAGGCGGAACCGCAACGTCACCGTGCCGTCCTGAAACACCGCGTCATGCGTGACCGACACCGCGTGATCCGCCGCCGCGGAAATGAAGATGTGCATCGCGCCCTCCTTCAGATCCACCTGCTTGTTGCCCTTGGCACGGCTGGCGCTGTTCGTCTTCCAGCCGTTGCCCGGCTCATCCTTCAGCTCCTGCGCCTCGCTCCGCTCGAACCGGTCCTCGAAAATCAACGTCCCCAAGTCCGCCGCAGGCAGCACCGGAACGGACAACCACGCGGACCACAGGCAAAGGGCGAATTTCATTTCGCCCGCCACCATGCCGGCGCGCCCGCCCGCCGGCAAGCCACGCCCTCGGCACCGCGCTTCGCTCACGCGTAGATTTTCAACAGCGCCCGCGCCGTCGCGCGCAACCGCTCCCGCAGCTCCCGCGGCTGCACGACCTCCGCCTCCGGTCCCCACTCGAGGATCCAGCGCTCGATTTCCTCCAGCGCGCCGAGCCGCAGCGTCAGTTCGACGCCGCCGCCCGGCAGATCGCGCATGCCCTGCGACTCGTGCCACTCGCGCTCCCGGATCCGATCCGCACTGCCGCGCCCGAAGCGGATCACCACCTTGAAGCTCCCCGTGCCGCCGCTGTGCGCCCCCAGCGCCTTGGCGAAAAACGCCTCCGGCGAAAACCCGGCGTCGCGCCGGAACTTCGTCTTCGTCACCGCCGCCCCCGTCACCCGCGGCACCGCAAAGGTCCGCATCGCGGCCCGCCCCACGTCGAACGCCACGAGATACCACAGGTTCTGCCGGTTCGTGAGGTGGTAGGGCCGCACATGCCGCCGCTCGCCCGTCGTCTCCCCCGGCTTGCGGTAATCGAACTCGACCTCCAGCTGCCGCACCACCGCCCGGCTCAGCAGCGCAAACACCGCTGCATCCGATTTTCCGATACCGAACTGTTTGAACGACACCGCGTTCATCTCCTCCGACGGCGTGAAGGTCACCGTCTCGCGCAACCCCGCCGTGAGCTTGGCAAACGAGGTCGCCAGCTGCTGGTGGAACGGCGTGCCGCGATACGCATCCAGCGCCTTCTGCGCGATCAGCAGCGAGAACACCTCGCCTTCGCTGATCTGCAGCGTGGGAAACGCATCCACCGGCTCCGTGTAACGGTAGGTGTTGTGCACCGCATCGAATTCGATCGGCAGCCCCAGCCGGTCGCGCATGAACGCAAAGTCGCGCACCAGCGTCTTGCGCACCACCTCGAGCTCCGCGGCCAGCTGGGTGCAGGTGAAGCGGTCGCCGGCACTGAGCCGTTTGTGGATGTGCAGCATCCGTTCGAGCGCAAGGCGCGTGGCACGTTGTCCGGGGGGCATGAAAAATATTCGGATTTTCTCCCGGGTGGGACCGTTTCTGTCCCACCCCCTGCGCTAAGCTAGCCGCGTGAAATCGACCAAGTCATCCCCCAAATGCCTCGTTCCCCTCCGCCTCGCCTGGTCCCACTGCGGGGTCGCCTACCGCCTCACCGCCTGGCCCGAAGCCCGCTGCGAACGCGCCTACGGCGACGAATGGATCGCCCTCGATCCTTCCGAGGAGGTCATCGCCTCCGCCGCGCAGTCGCTCGGCGCCCGCGACTGGCGCCACTACCTCGAATTCTGCCCGGCCGACGTCCGCGCGTTCGTCGACGCCTTCACCTTCGGCCGCCTCCAGGCTGTGTTGCTCGCCGCCCGCTGCCCCGGACTCATCGACGACCTCACGCGGCTGCCGGCCCTCGCCTCGTTCCTCGCCGCCCACCGGTCGCTGCGCGGCACCGCCGATGCCCGGTGGTCCGAGATCAACGCCGTCCACGAGCGCGAGGGCCTTTTCGGCCTGCTGCGCTGGCTCGGCCTCCCCGACTCCCGGCAGACCCTCGCGATCCTCGGCAACATCGCCACGCCCGACATCGCCCGTAAGCTCATCGAGCCGCTGCGCAGCGCCCTCTGGGAACCGGAGATCATCTGGCAGCTCTCCCGCACCCCCGTCCTCAACGACGCGACCCTCGGCGCCACCTGCCACGCCCTCGCCGCCTGACCTCCCTCCGCCCGCCCGGCACCCCGCCTACCCCAGCAGCGTCCGATCGATCAGCCAGTAAAGCCCCGCCAGCGCCACCAGCACCGAAAGCGCGGGCACGCCCCGCCGCACGAACCCCTCCCGCTTTCGCAGCTGCCACACGACCGGCATCACCACCGCTGCGATGATGATCTGACCGACCTCCACCCCGAGATTGAAGCTCAGCAACGGCATCACGATGCCGTCACCGGATTTCCCCACCCCGAGATCGCGCAGCACCGTCGCGAATCCGAAGCCGTGGATCAGTCCGAAAATCAGCGTGAGCAGCCATCGCCCCGCCGGCTCCTCGCCCCGGCGCACCAGATTTTCCACCCCGACAAACACGATCGACGCCGCGATCGCCGGCTCCACGAAGTGCGCCGGCAGGTTCACGACTTGCAGCGTGGCGAGCGCCAGCGTGATCGAATGCGCCAGCGTGAAACACGAGATGATCGCCACGATCGAGCGGAAGCTCCGGCACACGATCAGCAGCGCAAAGAGAAACAGCAGGTGATCGATGCCGAGCCAGATGTGCTCCACGCCGAGCTTCAGGAAACCCCAGAACGTCGTCCCGTCGTCGTCCGCCTCCTGCCCCGCCGCGATCGGCGCCGGCCCGGCGCCCGGCGCTCCCGCCTCGCCCTCGCGCCGCACCTCCAGCGTCGCTTCCTCCGCCTTCAGCAGTTTCTTCCCGATCGTCGAGCCCCGCTCGTCCGCCACGAGCACGAACTGCCGGTGCGGTCCCGGCAGACGCCCCAGCTGCCGCGCCTGCAGCACCAGCGCCGGCCCGTCCGCCTTTACCGGATACACATACTCGAAACTCACGTTGTCCCCCGGCAGGAGCCGCACCCGCATCTCCCCCGGCTGCAGCGGGCGCCCACCGAGCGTCACGACCCAGAGCTCCGGCGCGATCTTCTCCAGCCCGGGCTGGACCTCGGGAAACATCTCCTCCGTCCAGCGCTCCTCCCCTCCCCGTCGGTCCGGCGGCAGGAACTGTTTCGCATCGTCCGGCGCGAAGCCGTTCACGATCTCGATCCGGTCGCGCTTCCAGACCACTTCCGCCGTGCTGATGCCGGGGTCGTGCGCCAGCGCCACCGCGCCCCAGAACGCCGCGCCCCAGCACACCCACCAACGTAGTTCACGCATGAGCATCGCATCCCTCTGTGCGGCGGCCCCACCGCTGGCAAGTCCCACCCTCGCGCCCCCGCCACCGGCGTTCGCGGCTCGCCCTTCCGCCCCGGGCCCGCTCTTTGGATGCGCATGGCCCGCGACGAGTCATGGCCGGCACCCGATCCCCACGACGAGATGGGGCTGGTGGCGCTCGACTTCCATCTGACACCGGCCCGCCTCGTCTCGGCCTACCGCCACGGCATCTTCCCGTGGCCCAACTCCAGCCCGCTCCATCCGATCCCCTGGGTGTGCCCCGCCCGGCGCGCCGTGCTCGATTTCGACCGGCTCCACCTGCCCCGCAATCTCCGCCGCCGCCAGCGCGCGTGCGCGCACCTTCGCTTCACCCGCGACGCCGCCTTCGACCGCGTCATCCACGCCTGCTCGACCGCACCCCGCCGCGGGCAGGCGGGAACCTGGATCACCCCCGCCATGATCGAGGCCTACCGGGGACTGCATCGTCTGGGCCACGCCCACAGCGTCGAACTCTGGGACGGCGACACGCTTGTCGCCGGCCTCTACGGCGTGACGGCCGGCGGCGTGTTCACCGGCGAAAGCATGTTTCACCGCCTCGACGACGGCTCGAAACTCTGCGTGCTCCACCTCATCGAGCACCTCCGCTCCCGCGGCGCCACGTGGATCGACATCCAGCAGCTCACGCCGCACTTCGAGCTGCTCGGTGCCCACGAATTGCCGCGCGACGAATTCCTCCGCCGCCTCGCCGCCGAGCAGCGCCAGCCACGCATCCTGTTTCCCTGACCCGCCCGCTTACGCGCGCGGCCGCACCAGCAGGACGTCGCTCCACTCGCCCATGAACCGGGCGTTGATCGTCCAGCCCGGCGTCAACGCTTCGAACGTCCGCCGCACGTCCCCGTTTTCGCGCGCCAGGATGCCACTGAGAATCAGCACGCCGCCGGGAGCGACCGCCCGCACCAGCTCCGGCGCGAAACGCATCAGCACATCCGCCTGGATGTTCGCCAGCACCACGGCGCCCGCCTCACGTTCGTCCGCCAACCCCGTCACGAGATCGCCCGGCGCGAAAGTCACCCGCCCCTCCAGCCCGTTCAGCGTCGCATTCTCGACGCTCACCCGCACCGCCTCCGGATCGTTGTCGAAACCCACCACGTCACGGAAACCCAGCCGCACCGCCGAAAGCGCGAGGATGCCCGAGCCGCAGCCCGCATCGATCACCCGGCCCGCGACACCGTGTTCCTCCGTCCAGGTCACCAGCCGCTCCACGCAAAGCCGCGTCGTCTCGTGGTTGCCGGTCCCGAAGGCGAGCCCCGGATCCAGCCACAGCACCGCATGCCCGTCCGGCAGCACAAACCGCTCCTTCTCCCAGAGCGGCACCCAGTGCAGCCGGCCAAACTGCCACGCGTGGAAATGCGCCTTGTAGCTGTCGCGCCAATCCGCATCCGCCATCGCGCGCGCCGCGACCTCACCCACCGTCGCAATTCCCGCCGCCTGCAGCTGCGCCCGCAGCTCCGCCCACTCCGCGCCCAGCTGCGCCTCATCCGCCCCGATGCCGACGAGCCACGCCCGCCCCACGATCACGTCCTCGAGCACACTCCAGGCCTCGCGCCCATGCTCGAGCAAAAGTTCGTCCGCGGCCGCCGCCGCACCTGCTGCAATCTCAACCTTCAGTTCGTGGAGTGACACGCCCCCACGGTTCCACCGCGACCACCGCTTCCGCAACGTGAATCACGCCGCACGTTCCGGCTCCGACCGGCGCCGCCGCCCCCCGCCCCACCCGTCGCGGAACCCCCCCGTCGG
>JACCEB010135958.1_pt1 | contig 42477 bp, 73 predicted proteins | sample 7454761 | NCBI WGS metagenome assembly JACCEB01 (sample SAMN15323454, study PRJNA562643) | freshwater metagenome | isolation source: river surface water | place: USA:Blue River Watershed | collected 2017-08-18
ATGCTAACGCTTTTGCCAATGCGTCATTGAGGGGCAATAAGACACACGGTGGTTTCATGGTAAAACAGGCTTAATCGAACCCGCGTCCAGAACACTTTTCTCTTTGCTTCATACAGCAATAACTTACAGTATATATTTATTTTAAACTGTTGTCAATCAACGTCTGTTAGGACGGAACAAATAGATTGGAATATCTCGTTCTTTTCTTTTTAGTGCATCACTGACTCTATGATGCCCATCTATAATATAGTACTTTCCACTCCTGTCATAGACTACAGGATACTTGTCGTATTCAGGGTAAAATGCTTCGCCGCCGCCCGAATTATCCAACCAGTCTTGTGTGGCAAGTAACGATTCTGGTACTATATGGATGACCATTGGCTTGTAACCAGCATTGAGCATATTATCTACTTCTTGGTGTAAGATTGCTACATCTTTAAACTTGCTAGGGTCTACGAACTCAGCATCCCAGTGCGATACATAGTCGCCCATTTTTAAATCAGTGGGGACTCTTTCTGGGCCAAAATTTTCAGTTAATATTTCTGTAACACGCATTATAGTGTATACAATCAGACATTGTCGTCGATTAGTTCGATTACATAACCGATATATTCCTTGGCAGTTTCGCCATCACCTTGATCAATGGCAGTTTGAGCATCCTCAAGGTAGCCAAACATTTGATCTCTAAGAGTTTGACGGTTACCCTCGCGTTTGTCTCGACGAGGCGCAGAATCCATCGACGCTTGCTCAGCCTCTTCGCTGATTAACTGTATATATTTTTTAATATCGCTCATAATGATATGCTCCGGTAATATATTTACCTTACAAACACCCATAAATCCTCGAAGTTCCCGTCCCGGGTTTTCTTCGCTTGCCTGCTACCGCCAATGGCGCTCCATTGCACTTTGTAGTGACGATCAAAGGTTAAATGTTTCTCTGCAACGGCTCGCATGTCTTGGCTAATAGTTACATCTTCCCCGGCTTTATTTCTGTAATTGCTAATAACAAAACCAAACTTAGCACCAGGTTTCATAACCTGCTTACACAGTTTAACAGTAGCCTCCCAATACTTTTCAAGCCAAACTTGATAATCGGGATAATTTGTAAAGCTTTGTTCTTCCCCGGGATAGATCTCAAGATCGTAGTATGGTGGACTAAAAAGTACTGCATCCACAGTGTTACGATAACGATTTACAAAATCATGCTTGGCTTCCAGTTCCTCGCTAGGACACAGGTACAGATCTACTGAACGATCCGCCATTTCAAATAAACTGCGATCTCTATAGGCCTGCCATTCTGTATGTAGTTTACGACCATTGTCTACAACTTCGGGAATAACATCAGTGGCAATGAATTTTTTAAAGCCGCTATTGTAAAATGCAACCTGATAAGCATTCCAACCCATTACAGGAGCAAATACAGTTTCACCTGTGAATATCTCATCAAGGATACCACGGTAAGTTACGGGATTAAAAATACTAGCACGATTACAACCGGTATTAAAGTCAGTCCAGAACTGTCCATAATCATCTTCTAGTTTATAGATATGATCAAAGAACGCCGGTCCCACTAGACTATTACGAATTTTAAAGTCCTCGAACATGGCCTTTAGTAAGCCAAAGGTATATTCAAAATCGTTGCTGTAGAGCTTCTTGGTTGTATAGAAATTCTCGAAATTGATATTCTTGCAGATGCGTCCATATTTGGCAAGTGTGCGACCACCAAAAGTTTCGCCATCAAAGATGTCTGCGTCGGGAATATCGAAGTAATAGTCAAGGTCTTCAACTAGTTCTGCATTTCTACGGAACCATTCTTTTAATGAATTCTCTGCATCGGTTACTAAAATTCGATATAGGTTACGCTTGTATTGATCTAACTTGGCCTTGCGATCATCTTTCTTTGCAACACGATCCACAAACACATCCAAGCTACTGCGGACAACAAACTGCCCGCTGGTATCACTGCCGTTTAGTACCGCTAGTCGCTGTGAGAAATCTTCAAAGCTGATGTTCTTTTGTAAGGTAAAGAGTTTAAGGAATTGGTCGAAGGTATATTTCATGAACGTATTTATATCTCAATGACTGTGCAATTTTTAACTTTAGAAGTTTTAATTACTTCAACATCAAGTAAGAGTTTTTCTGGAACAACAATAGCATCGTGATTTGGCTTGCCTTTATCAATCCACTTTTGTTTCATTTCAGCAAGACATTTTTGCACAACAGCAACAGCAGTTGAGGATTTGATATCATACAATCTTACAATCTCTAAGTTATCTTTTCGACGCACAGCAAAAATGTAACGAGCATGATTTAAGTTTCCTTGAGCATGAAACTGCCAACCGCTTTTGCCTACAGAACCTCTTTTACCAGGCTTAACTGTAGCACATTTTTCTTCAATCAATACTTCGCCACTTCGGGCATCCTCGCCGTTACGATGGAAATTGGTATTGTAGTTGGGGTCATAGGTCTTAACGATTTCGTGAATCAGAAGAGCATTGAGTGTATCGTTAGCTAAGATATCCAGTCCGTGGATATCCATAACTTCTTTTGCTAGTGCAAAAATTTGATCGCGGTATTTGATTAGGTCTTGAATAACAGGTTCGTCAAAGTAAATGGCCATACTAAATCCATTAATATGAACTTAGTATAACACTATCATAGACGGTTGTCAATGTTGTGGTTTATCTATTGATAAAATTTATAGCGTTCTGGATATCCTGTTTGGTGAAGGATTTTAATTCTCCTCGACGAATATCTGTTTTTATATCAGCCAGAGTATAATCGACTATTTGTGTTTCAACACCACCTGTTTGGTCAGGCCCAATAAGTTCGTGCTCGTTTTTAAATTTACCGCGACAGTCGTAAGCTGAGCCATCCGGAGCAGTCACATAAATGTGATCTACTCGATAATCATCGTCGGATTCGGCTTCTTCGTCCCAACCGATGTGTGCCCGCAATTTCCAGTCGGGGTGTAACGCTTTAAGGGCCAAAGCCATAATATGGCAATGACCCTTCATGTAATCTACACTTTCATTAATTAACTTACAAGATTCTGCCCTGTAAATTATTTCTCTTGCAAGCATATTACCAGCGTTGTTCCCAGTCGCGAACTACTTCGCCGGTATCTGTGTTAACAATGCGGTTAAAAGTTTTGATGTTGTTTTCTTGATTGTAAGTAGTTACAAGAGGATGTACCCAATTCTTAGTTGCGTCAGACGAAGCAACAGCATCTTCTAGGGTAGCAAAATCAAATTCCGAAAATGTCACTGATACTGGACCATTATCCGTTTCTACAATCTCTTGACTAGCAATTAAATTTACATTAACGGGTTGTGGCATTGTGGTGTTTAATTCTGTTAGTACATTAAACTCGTCAGCAAATTGTGGCAAATATCTTGCTAGAGTTGTACCCGATGGGGTTTCTTTTTTAACTTGAACTTGGAAAGGCATAATTGTTCTCCTTAACAGTATTTAGCCCAAAAGAAAAGGGCAAACTGGGTTTGCCCTTGTTTTACACACTTAAATTATTAAGCGGCTTCTGCTTCGGTTTTAGCCTTAGCACGAGCTTTGATAGCATCCATGCTGGGTTTTGCCTTCTTAGGAGCCTTAACCTTAACAACGGCTACCGGATTGTACTTGGCATCCGCAGTGTCGATTGCGGCCTTGTACTCGGCATTAGAATACAGCTCAGTGGTCTTAAGGAAAGTAACCAGAGCAGGCTTGGTCATGGGCTCGGGTAGCTCCATGAGTTGAATATCAGTGTCAGTCTTAGCCAAGATCTTGACACGAGCTAGATCGGTAGCAAAGCGAACTTTGTAACCAGATTTGCACTTAGAAACACCACCAACTTTGAACAGTTTGTCCATTTTGAAACACTCCATGAGTTAAGTTTGAAAAACAATGTCGATACACACTATCAACATATCTATATTGTAGCACCGTTCGAATTAACAGTCAACCACAATGTAGATTCTTTTTGCTCATTTTATTGAGCCAATTCTTTGCTTTGGTGTTGAATGGTTTGAACACCACGGTCTAGGATTCGAGCAATACCGCCAAATCCCACACTTGCAACAACCAGTCCGAGAACAAAACCAACGATCAGTTTAGTCATTTTTGATCCTTTAGAGATAGCCTTTGCCAATACAATAACCAAACACTGCACCCCCGGCAAAGAAAAAGAGCAGTATTCCAAGAATGGCAGTTACCACAGGCAACATTATGCGGCCTCGAGCATGTTAGCGGGCACATTCCAATTGGTGTTGCCTTCGCGAACAGTGATGTTCTTGATTTTAACTTTGGCAACAACACCAAAGTGAGTACGGCCAGTTTTGGGATGAACGAACTTGACTTGATCACCATTCCAGAAACTGCGAACATTGACTTTGGCAATTTGAGCTCTACGATACTTAACGGCCTGCATTAGGCTGTCCAGTTGCTCGTTAGTGAAATTACCAAACATGATTGCAGAATTAACTTCTTTAATGTCCATACCGTTCTCCGTTTCGTTCACAATACAAGTATTATAGCACCAAAATCATTTCGGGTCAAGTGTGCTCAATGTGAGCAATTCCTGCAGATTTGATAGCCCGCTGGCATACCGGACAGGGCTTGGCCAACAGTGGACTACCATTTTTGTTAAAACGCATAACCACAATCTTATGAGCCTTTTCTCTGTCTTTGAGTTTAACTAGAGCATCCACTTCAGCATGTAAAAAAATCTTGTTCTCTAGTCCAGCTTCTTTTGCAAAACGAGCCTGCAAAGGATGGGTCTTGACATAACTATTCTTGCCCATGCTCAGGATCCTTCCTTTGCGATCGTACACAATGGCGGTGATGTTTTGTTTAACTTCCGCCACGGTGATTAGTACTCAACGCCAAAGTTAGTGGACAGGAAGTCTCGGCATTGTGCTTCGGTACGCTTAGTTACAACAACCTTGCCGCCCATAAAGCCCACATAGAGGTTGCGGTGTTCCACAAACTTAACCTCGCCGTCGGCACCGGTGTGCTTTTGACGGGTAGGAGCTTTTTTAGTCGCTACCGTGGTTGCCTTTTTGACAGCCTTTGCAGGAGTCGTGGCTTCCGTTTTGGTAGCAGATTTAGTCTTGGGAAAATCTACTGGATTGTCTGTGTTCGACACATGTGCCTTGGGTTTGGTTTCAAAACCGTGTTTGGCATCGTAATTGGCGATTTGACGGTCCGTCATTCCCCAAGTAGCGATAAGACGCTTGACTTCGGTTGCGGGCAGTTGGTGCCAATTAATGATTTTGTCGGTCCAGTTTTTCATTTCGAACTCCTGTTTTGTTACGCTATGTAAGTATTATACCCGAAATGTCTTTTTGGGTCAACCAAAAAACTTGATGATACCTGCTATGCAAACAACCAGCCCAATTGTGTTAACAATCATCTGTGGCTTATTTGCAACACGGAAACACCAGATTAAGTAACAAGTACTACCGCACATTCCCGCTACAATGTTCCAAGGATGCATGTGGGGGAAAAACGACATCAGGGTGTACATTGCAATAAAACAGGCTGTACCGGTCCATTGCAGTATTTCGTTGATTTCTAACTTCATGTCATTATTATAGCATGAATGTCTTTTTGGATCAACCAAAAAATGTAATACTCAAGTATTACAAATAGAAATTCTGTCCCTTGTTGCCATAGCCCAGCGCATCGTATACACATTCGCGCACCGCGGTGTCCATAGCCTCGCCAAACTGTTCTTTTTCTGACAGTTCTTGCAGGACACTATAAGTCTTGCTCCAGTTCCAGTGGTTCTTACGGGCACGAAGCACAACGACATGAACAGCGTCATCGCCAGCCTTGGTATACATGGCGTAATTGGGGGTAGATTTCATGTTAATTCCTTAGGCTACAAAATCAAAGATATAACCATAGGAGCCATCGGGGCTGACTTGCACCTTGTACTGGTCCTTGGTGAGCTTGTGATAAATTTTACGGGCTTCTGCTTCAGTGCAAATTACACAGAGCGAACCACAGAAAAAACTGGCGGCATTTTCTTGTTTGAGAACGGTAGCAACCTTTTCTAACACCACTGCTTCAAAACCCATTTTGCACTCCTGTTTTGTTACGCTATGTCATTATTGTAGCAAACAATGAATTTTGGGTCAACCAAAAAAAGTAGTACTCAAGTACTACTTTCTAAGGTTAACAAGACTACAGTAGCATCATGCTCGTTGGCAAAAGTTACCCAATACGGACGATATGCGTTGCCACGGGTAGCATGACCGAAATTTGCCTGCCAGACTCTGGGGGCATTTTTGTCCCACCGGTATTGACTACCGTGCATGTTCTGCATGATTTGTTCTACCTTAGGACAAGACTTAGAATCATAACTGTTCCAACGAAATGCCCATTGATGACCGTATTCTCTAAACGCTTTATAACGCCTATTTAATTTTACTAATTTCATTTCAATTAATCCTTAGTAAGGCCAGGCTTAACGCACTTTCCTCCCTAAGGTAAATGCGTTTACGCTTGGCGTTTCGATTTCTTTCTTGTTGCCAGTTTATGTTTGTAACCCATCGATATTGTCCTGTTGTTGGATCAACTATTCTTTCTCTTGTTGGTCCATACATATCTTCAAATATGCGACGAAGCTTATTAAACATATCCATGTCGCTAGCACTGGCCCAGCGAAAGTCTACAATGTATTGTAGACCCGCTGAGTTGTACTTGTAACGACCATCACTTTTAAACTGTTTCACTTCAGACCTTTTTAAGGGTGTCCCAAACTTTTAGTTTTTCGTAGTAGCGAGCCATGCCAGGCCAGTCTGCGGCGTAGATGCGAAAATCGTAGCCGTGACTCATAACATGGCACTTGTAGTCTTCACTCCAACGCATGCCACCGCCACCACCAGTGCCGGTGTGGGCTCGTTGGCGCCCAGTGCGGAATGTGCCACCACTGAACAAGTCGCCACCTAGGTAAACACCATCCCACTCTTTGGGCCAAGCAACAATCCAGTCAACACGACCGGTCCAACCTGGATAGCCACGCGGTGCCGGACTACCGTCCTCGAGTTTCTTATCACCACCAAAGTTTTGCACACCGCCGACTGGGCATGAGTGGCTGTTGCTAACTGAGTCGCTCCAACGCAGACTAAATTCTTTGAACCCCAGCAGTCGCGGAACAGGACAAACAACACCCTTATGGGTTTTGCCAACGACCTTCCAGTCGTATGGATCGCCCTTGGCAGCTTCTGCCCAGAACAGGTCTTGCTTTTCGATAACCATGTCGGCCCACTGCTCGATGCTTTGTTCTCGCTCGTAGAGTTCAGCCCAGACAGCGTCTTGCAGTGCTTCGTTGATCTCGAGTTGACGGCGAGTACGGCGAACTCGTGCTAGTTTACGCAGGTGGTTCTGGTACTTCTTTTTGTCCTCAAAAACTTTACCGTCTGTTTCACTTTTCCATGCGATGATTTGCATATTAATTCTCCTGCCGGGACAAAATGTCCCATTCTAATCCATGCCAAGGTTTAAATTCGACATCTATACGATTTGGGTCGTGATGCCACCACACAAGCTCCCACCACTCCATGTTGGTGTCGCGATACACAATGCGAACATTATTTCCAAATAGGCTTCGAAAAAGTGCTACTACATTCTCGGCATCGTTTGTAACGCTCATTTTGGCTTCGCCATTGGCGTCACAGTCGTCCTCAATCCAAACAATATTATGTTCGATATTGCGATCAACTTGAGTAAACTTCGAACGCATTGGATGCCTTGTTACCAGCGGCCTGCATTGTTGATTTCTTCTTGTGTAAACTGACCACCCATGCGGTCAGGATTGTCACGCCACGATTGTTCTACATCCTTTGCGACACACTGTTCCACATCCTCAAGAATACGCTTGAGTTCGTCTATGTTGATAGCAAGGAACTCTACGGTAACTGTGGCCCGGAACCAAGTATCACCTTGATCGTCTAGGGCATCAAGTCCCCGGATACACTCTTGAAGACCAGCTAGATGTTTTTCCTTGCCGGCGATTGTGTTACGCAGATTTTGTGCTACGGTTTGGATGTTCATACCAATGTTCCTTCAATGTCTTTTTCTACGATCTTCCAAAGGTTCCAACCCTTGATGCTGTCGATATGTGCCTGGGCCTGCTCTTGTGAGAGAAACACAGAATCGATCTTGTCGTTGCGTAGGACAATCCAGACTGTCATTTTACAGCCTCCAGTTCGTCGTCTAACTTTGCAGAGATGGAATACAGACGTTGGAGGATCATTTGCTTGCCATCCATGTCCCGGCCTTCAATACGAAGGATGTCTATCTCAACTACTTCCTTGAGCAGTTCTGCTTGGGCTCGGGTCAGTTCCAGTTTGATCTTCATAGTCTGCTCCTTACAGTGCAAAGGCTTTGCCGAACTTGCGAGTGAATTCAGTCTTTGACACGCTGTCAATCGACACTTTGATCTCGTTGAAGATCTCGATAGACCGAGCAACATCAAACACATCCATGGAGCCAAAGTCCCAGAAGCGATCCATCCACATACCGTCCATGTCAGTCATTACCATGATGGCACGATGATAGCCGGTTTTGTGATCAACTATGCGATACAGGGTGTGTTTCATTTTGTGCTCCTTTTTGCTTTCTATGTATGTATTATAGCAAATCGGGTATTTTGGGTCAACCAAAAAAGTTAGTACTTAGGTATTACAAAATTCCAGTGCATTGTACAGTTGATCTGTCGGGACGCCGTGATCTCTGTAACCCTCTGATACCATATCAAAATATCCTTGACTGGGTAGTGCATCTATGTGGCCGGGTTGCATGTAGTAGACTAATGCGTTAACAGTACGGCCTTGAAATCTAACAGGCTTGTGCCTACGATTATAGTAGTAAGGATATCCTTCCAGCATGTCCAAACTGCGAAGGCATTCATCGGTGATAGTCCACAGCACTCCGTCTACATAACTACCACCGCATTTCACAACATCCGCTGGCCCACTAAACCTAAATGCATGGTTTAACAAAATGGCATGTCCGTGACTAACAGCCGCAGGACAACGACTGGCCATGCCTGTGATATTAGTGTTCATGCCGTAGGCAAAGTATAGGTGTTGATTCATGCTATGAGTATAGCATAATTTGAATTTTCGGTCAATGTGTAATAAAGTATTACAAACTCATTTTACGGTCAACAAAGTTGTTTTCCGCATTGTGTAGTTTTTCGATTATTTTGGCATTACGGAGCACTTTAAACACCAAATTGTCTACACTAAATTCGCCACCTTTTTCTAATGCGCCTCTACGCATTTTTTTGATTTTATCTTTGATCCTGATAAAGTCATCAATAGAGTCCGCAAACTTGATGGTGTTTTGAATTTCTTTTGCAAGCATACTTGCTTTTGAAGCAACTGCATTTCGGTCTATGTCCGGTGGATTATAAACAGGTGTAGTAGTCCATTTGTTTTCCAGCACACTAAACACTCCTTGGCTACGAGGAGGATCGTTTACATCTTCTACATACAGTTCAACATCGTACCCGCCAATGGTGATATCGTGTCTTGTGTTCCACAATTCTTTCTTGGCGTTGTATAACTGTTCGGCAATGTCAATGCTGGCGTCAATTCCGCTGTAGTCACTTACCACATGCAAGTCAAAGTCACTGTATTTTGTGTAATTGTAATTACACATACTACCAGTTAACACAATGTCTTTGACTTCAAAGTTAGGTATGTTAAGCGACTTGATAAAAAGCTCGGCGATTTCTAACAAGCGAGCTCGAACTGCTGGTCGCATGTCTTTGCCGTCCCATGCCACAGGATTTAGTTCGCTGTGGTATAGTACACTGGATTCAAAATCGCCTGCTCTCATATTAGCCGGCCTTTCCGCATTTGGCTCTCTTGGCGTTAGTTAGTGCGCCATAATCAACAGGCCATTCTTGACCCGGGGTCACTTCTTTTGCATTGGCCGGAAACTTATATTGTACTCCAGCTTGTTGCATGATTTGTGCAACAGGAACGCGGAACTTAGTTAGGTCATTACCTAAGTTAACATAAGGCTTGGTATGTGGGAATGCCCAACCTGCGATCTGTCCTGTAGCATTATTGATTACAATTTTGTAGTAACCGTGTGGAACAATAACACGACCGTTACCTATGTATTCATTACCAGCGCCATATAATGCGCCAACGTATATAGTAAACGGCTGGTTTTGTTGTACTGCCCATCCCCTGATTGATGTCTCTAGTAATTTCCAAATTCCACGATTTAGACTGCCATGCTGTGGATACATATTTGTCATCAAGAAACTCTCGTACTCGACAATCTCGCTCCAGCTCAAATCCCCGTCCGGTGCCGCATGGCCCTTGTCGTAGCCTGTGCCAACATAATCCGCCGGGGTCGCTCCGTTTGGGACTGATTGATCCGCTACAAAGGCATTAGTTCTTGGCCAACATCCTAGAGCATTTTGTGGTAGTAGGGTATAACTTACATAAACAGGAATACGAACAGGTGCATCGTAGGCTACAAAGTATGCTTCTCGGCAAATTGGTTGTGCAGGTCTTGCTGTTTGTGCAAAACCATATGGGTTATGAACCTGACAGGCTTGCGGTGGTAATGGTGCTCGTTGATCCCATGCAGATGCCGTTAAAGTTGACAATGCTAAAAGTGTTGTTGTTATAATTTTTTTCATTTTAATCCTTATTGAATAGTTATTTACTTACAATATTTTTCCATTTGGCAGCGATGTGATCTACGAATTGTCTGATGTTATTCAGACGGTGTTGATTCATGTACCTTATGATTTTTACAGCGGCGTCACGCTCAGGTCCCGAGTCGGGTTTACGAGCATTAGCCATATCTACCTCTAAACTTTTTGCCGCTTGATCTCGATCGTAGTCGTAGTTTAAGTTGTATCGAGTGTGGTCGGCATCTTTACTTAATTGATTTTGTGCAGTAGCACCCATTAACTCTAACCAGTTTTCCATGTAGCTACGACGACGCATTCCGCGATAATAACCTGCTGGCTTTTGTCCTTTTAGTTGTGACACATCTCCTGTGCGTTTTGTGTCTTGACGCAACCAAGCCGCTTGATCGTCGTAGAAGTATGCAGGGATACCACGAGTCTTGGCTGCAATTAAAATTTGACGAGCAACAGCACGGTTAGCACGAAGATTATCGTCATCGGGTTGGTTACCGGCAACAAAAACATGAACTGCACTTACACCACCAATTGGTATAGTTGGCTCAGCACTGAATATGCGATCTTCGGCTTCGCTGGCTCGCATACCGGTTCCACGATTGCCCCAGTAATCTATAGGACCACTTTTGTAATGTTGATTAAACCAGTTACCATCTAGCACAAACATAACACCTCGGTATAGTGTACCTTGGTGATATCCACCTGTTTTTGTTCTAGTGGTACTTAGAAAATAAGGCTTGCCTGCAGGAGCATACTGTTGTTCCACAGAACCTGGAGCCGCACTTAATTCAAAGTTGCCCGACTGTAGAATTTTTTGTGCGGCGCCAAGGCCTGTATAGTGATATGCTATACGGCTTAGGCTTTCGGTAATAAAGTCGTTAGCTCTCACAGTTATTCATACCTTGGAACTACAGACACTTCTTGTCCTTCATGGTCTCTCAAGAATTCGCTACTTCTTCCTAAGATCCAGGCTCTAGCCTTTTCGTTAGCTTCGCCTTGCGTTTCGGCTTGTACTCTAAATACAACTTCGTTGTCCATCTTTACATCCCAATAGCCTGTGAATGTTTGTTGAGTTTGACCGGGAACTGTTGATGTTCTAGTAGGAGTAGACTCTCTTTCTCTGCCGATCTCTTCGTAATTAAATCCTGCGGAACTATCACGACCGATACTGCTGAGATAATTTCTAAAAGCAATATTAGCGGCAGTAGATCCTTGTATACCATCGGATTGGAATGTGCCTGCTGTTTGATTGCTGTCTGTAGTAAACACTCTATAGGTATAGCGACCAGACTGTTGACGAGTCCTTACACCATACAATTCAGGTGCTTCAGCGCGGAGACCTAATGCTCTGCGAGCTTCGGCTTCAGCTTCGGGCCTGCTGGTATTAGATAGTTCACGGACACTGGAATTATCACTGATTCTGTAGATTTCCCAAGGACCTGGGCCACGAGGTGTTAAGTCTCCGCGGTTATCATTTGGCTCTTGGAACTGTTGTGATTGTGTAGGTTCAATTTCGCGTACTTCAATGTCTGTACGCATGTTAGGACGGGCAGTGCGTTGTTGTTCTATCCATTGTTCAGCAGCTTCGCGACTTGGGAATCTATACAATGGTACCTCAGCACCTCTTGTATATTCTCCAGGTTGGTTAGCAAAGCGATTGGCTGCATTGATCCAGATTCCCCAATTGCCTTGGTCCTGGGCCGCTGGCTTTGCCTTAGGTGCTTCGTAAGGACGCACAGGTTTAGCTTTGAGAATATCTTTAACTCTAGCCCATTCTGGGTAGTTGCCTGGCAATATTGCGCTGGCAATAGCTTCTTCGGCATTGTTGGCCACTACTTCGATGCTAGCCACTGTGTTGTTAGGGTTGGTTACTTCCCACCACATTGGTCCAGTGGACTTGCCCTTAGCAACACTACGCTCTAACTGTGCTTGTTTGACAAAACTACGAAGTGCCGCTTTTGGCATCTTACCAGCAACATAATCAGAGAAGTACTTAATAGTATCAATGGATTTTGTTTCTGCTGTGGGCTCTAATAGCTTGTAAAGTTTCTTTAGATATTCTTCACGGTATGAATCAGGATCAATAGCGGCGTTTAGTGCTACAGTAAAACGTAAGAGAGTATTTTCAATCTTATCAAAATTCTCACCTAACCAGTCACCACCAGGACTACGGAATTCAATGTAACCTGTTTTAGTATTGATACTGGTGTACTTGTCTGTAGTGCCACTGTGAATGGCTTTGGAAGCAATGTCTTCCATGTGTCCACGCATTTTATCCAGCAATTCTTTAGCGGCATCTGGTTTGCGTCGGATTAAGTCTTGAATTTTATCAATAGCAGATTTAGCGTAAGTGTTAGAACTGCGTCCGAATTGGTCTAATACATACTTGTCACCTAGTAACAATGCTAACTTGATATAGTCTAACTTTTCTAAAGAATAATCTGGCACGGAAATGTTGATATGTAAACCAGTTGATTCGTTGGTGTAACAGCCTTCGCGGTCGGCCCATTTCTTAACTTTAGCTAAATCGCTTAGTAGTTCTTCTAAAGGCATAGGTGGGCTAACAAATTCTAAACCTGCATCGCCGGGATCGTCGCCTTCTAAACTACCATCAGGTTCTACTACATATTTTCCAGCTTGTCTAGTTGCACCGTGATAACTGCGACTAGCATTGACATCTTTACCAATGGAGTCAGAAAAATCATCTGCGACTCGATCTATATCTAATTCACCATCTTGATCGGCATTAATATCGTAGTAATAAGGCCATCGAATGTCGTAGTTATTTTCTACATCACTCATGTAAGGCATTGTTTCTTCGAGCCAATCACTTTCGTCGTAATCATCGTTCTTTTCTTCAGCAAATGCTTCAAAAGCATCGCTATAGGGAGAACCTTGTCTTTCAAATTCTTCTAGTACATACTGTTCTTCTAGTTCGTTAATTCTAGCGTTAACTAACTGTTGAAATTCTTCAGAATCTGTAGGCAGATCGGGATTAGCAGTAATAACTTCATCCCTGGCTTCATCTAGTGCTTCTTCGCGGTCAAATAAGTCATTGTTAGCAACAAAGTCTCGAAAGTAATCTAAACCTTCATCATCCCACTCATCTGCGGTGCGGTCCATCTTCCATTCCATATAATCTTGCTGGAGTGCTTCGATTAATCTACGAACATCGCCACGACCGTTGTAGTCACCATCGTAGAAGAATTCTTCAATGTCGCTGAAGCTACGAGCTCTACGATCTGGTCCGTCGTCGCGCTCGTACTCTGGCTCTAGATCTATGCCGCCAACATTGGGCACAATCATTTCAAATTCCATACCAGCCCGGGCACCGATTTTAAAAGCTAACTGTCGTAACGAAGTTGGACTCATGTTGATTTCGTCCAACTGCATTTCGTTTAGAGGTTTAATTTGTAAATAACGCATAAAATAAACAGATAATACCAATATTTATGGATTATTGTAAATCCATAATGTTAGGAGTATAATCGTAGTTTACCATAGTGCTGTAGCTCTGCATTACACGCCTTTCGCTGTTATCAGCGTTGGGGATAACGCGAAGCACTCTAGCACCGTTGCGTATGTGAAATCTAGCTACAGGATCCTTTTGTGCTCTCAGGAATTCTAAGATAGCCTCCATACTTGGGGGCTCGGGGAAATGAGCACTTAAATTTGGAATAGGGCTCATTGTTACATAATTCTTAATCTGCGGCATGTTAGATTTAATCCATTTTGCCGCTTCTCTAATTAGTGTAGCACCTACATTTTCTGTGGTACCAGTTTGGTCAGTTTTAAACACACTATAGAATATAGCGTGATCGGCTACTAGACTAACAGTGCTGTTGACATCTAATATGTCGTCTATATTATCAGTGAGGCCTTTGGTAAAAGCAACACAAAGAACTGCGGTTGGTACATCATTTTCGATCCAAAAGAATATATTACGATCGTATCTGCATCGTCTTTCTAAGTTTCTTTTTTCAGTTAAACTGTGTACAGGATCTTGACCTACGAATCGTAGGAAGTGGTTGGAAAAATTGGTTGAGCGAAGATGGGCAAGCATTGAAAAACTCCAGACATTATATGCGTATTTATTCCACGCCGGTGTCTGGTGTTCACTTATTGGTATAAGGTATAAATGCTGGTATTTGTTTTAGGCCACGGGCCCTGGCTGCGGTAGCTCGGTGATTACCGTCAAGGACCCAACCTTCGTGATCTGCAACGATAGGTTTCTTAACTATGTCGGAGGTGTGTATATCATCAATGTGATCCCAGTCTAAGTCAATGACTCTGCGATAAGGATCATCCTGATCATAAAATTCTGGTGTCTTTAAACTATCTACATCAACATTAGTCAACATCCAAGTTTTGTGTACTAACACTGGCTTGTCAAGAGTATAGTCGTGATGTGTATCTTTGATATACTTTAATACTTGTTGTGCTGTGAAAAGTTTTTTTGGTATGTTGAGATCTAGGGTTTCTTCGCTGATTTCTTCTGTGGGCAATACGCCAGCTAGGGCATACTTTAGCTTTTTAACTGCCGATTCCCAGTCCTGGTCTTTGTATAAAATACCAATGCCACCATTAGCTTCCCATAACTTGATATTCGAATCCCAGTCGTCAATTAAAATGTTTGGGGTACCATCCGCTTGCCTTGCAAACTTTTCTTTGCGGTGATCAAATAACACGCTTTGTACAGGAAATTTTCTAAGATAACGGTCAACCCAGTCTGCCTTTTCTTCAGAGCTTTGTTCCACTCTACTCATCAGCGGACTGCTGAGAATACTAAACTCTCCGGCTAGTTGAACTACGCTTTTAACTAGTTTGCCAGCATTGGGCATGGGCGGCAGTTCCTCGAAGAAACCCGGTTCTTTGGCAACCTGATCAACACGGTCTTTGATCTTTCTTGCTTTACGCCAATGAGGTGCACCTTCCCGTCTGGCTACTTCGCCAAACATATCCGCAAGAACACCATCCATGTCTAAGTAAACAACTGGACGATTTTCGTGAAGGGTTTTAAATTCAGATAATTTCACAGTAGTGTATTTATTACTGTGCGGTTATCCGTATATTTCTGCAAATAGTGGGCAAGTAGACTGCAATAACAATCTATAAACATTGCGATTTCTGTTGGCACACTCTTGAGTGACAGATCTTAAATCTGCAGGAGGCAATTCGACTTTAGTTTCGCTTTCCCCGCCCTCGCTTCGTAATATTAACCCGTGTTTAATGCAAAGCTTTTTAATTGGTTGATTCCAACTTAGACAGTGCATATAAAGAGTTCTATATCCGCGATTCCTGGACCAAATTATAGCTTCCCCTAGCATACGGTCAGCAATACCGTGTCCGCGGTGTTCCTTGGCAACAATGACGCCAAATTCAATCTCGTCGATTTTAGAGCCAGCCAAGTGTATAGTTCCAACCCATTCGCCTTTATATTCGGCAACTAGTATGTTGTGATCTTGCGGATTTTTTATAATATTGTCTACTAAAGTATCTATGTGATGCTCTCCAAGTGAGGCACCAAAATACATTAATCTAGTTTCGCTGTCTTGCTTTTTTAACCAGGTCTTGTATTGATAGAACTCGTTTACTGCCAATAACCTAGTAGTGATCATTTTAGTATAAACGATTTGTCAAAGCACGGCGTGCCTTGTACTCGCCCCATTCAATTAGGAATTCTTTAAAGGATTTGAAAAATTTTTTCATATTGCCCAATCCCTTTTAGAACCTTGGTAATAAGCACGGATCCAGTATTCAACATCTGCTGTTGTTTGTGGATACTTACTTGCTACAAAACTTTCTACAGTGCTTTGATGTCGCACTTTGCTAAACAGACTTGTGATCCATTTCCATAGTTGCATTGTATTCTCCTATTAGTGATTACACTAATATTTACCTTGCACTGCAACATTTTCTCATGGTTTCTACTGAGTTACTTTGCCCATTTAAGTGCAAACATTGTAGCCAGTTTTTCGTCTTCGATGACCATATGCCAGCTGATTACTTGGAATGATCGCTTGGTAAGTTTGTTTAGTTTGTGTCCGGGTCTTTTCCGAGACTGTATTTCCCACCCAATGCCTTTTCGTACCACAGGATTAGAGTATGAGTTTTTTTCGGTAATAGGACTAATGTGTTCCTCTACCCATTCGAGCATTTTTTCAAACGACTCAAACTTCTCACGACGACTCGGTTGTTGGTCGTAAGCAAACATCAAGTGGGAAATATTAAACTCTGTCATTTACGCTGTTCAACTACCTTGTCTGCCAGACCGTAATTTACAGCTTCCTCTGCAGACAAGAATGTGTCAAACTTCATTGCATCAGCAAATTCTTCATATGTGCGGCCTGCGGTATTGTGTTTTGCATACAAGCGGGTTAGTCGTTCATTTAGTCTCTGCGCTTCTTCAAAGCTACGACGAGCGTCTTCAAATTGCAGTTCTTGTACATGAACGGATCCACGAGTACCGGGTGTACCAGAACTCACACGATGAATCATTGTTCTTGACTCTGGTAGTACTAGGCGTTTTCCCCGAGCTCCTGCTTGAGCAAGGAAACTTCCCATAGAGCAGGCCTGACCCAATACAATGGTAGAAACATCAGGGCGAATGAATTGCATAGTATCATAGATTGCCAGGCCAGCACTGACTGAACCGCCGGGACTGTTAATGTAGAATAGGATGTCTGCATCGGGATTCTCACTTTCTAAAAATAGCATTTGAGCGACAATAAGACTAGCACTGTGTTCGTTTACATCAGTGTCCAGCATAACGATACGGTCTTTTAGCAAACGACTGTAAATGTCGTAGGCTCGTTCTCCATTGGATGTTTTTTCTAGTACGGTTGGTACAAATTGTGGCATTTTAGTCCTTAATTAAAACTGATTTAACGAATTGTCTTGAAACTATTTCTTTTAGATCCAGCGGCTGGTCAATTATTGCTACTGGTGCGCTACCGTCAACATAACAGGGTTGCCACGGACCAAAGAAATCTTTATGTGCTTTATAGTATTGTTGTATTTTAACATTTCTTTCTTTGATAGCCAACGGATCTGTCGTCCAATATTTTACCACAAAGTCTGCAGAGTAATGTTTAAATGGTTTAAAAGCTTCTGGCTCAATATAATGGTCTTCGTCGTCCATTAAATTGCTAAGGGTTTTTCCAATCTCAACATAGTTAACAAATACTGTTCCAAACTCGTGCTGGTTAGTAAACAGAGAATAGTGTTCTTCTTTAAAGTAACGATCTTTTGGTAATCCAAAATAAGTCACAATGTGTCTAGGTGGGTGTCCACGATGAGTAGATTCGCAACGATGAACTAGAATATTTAGATCGGACAGTGCCTTTCTAACATTTGGGGGACTTTGCAAATAAAACTTATGCGGACGATCTAGTAGTCCGTGATAGACTTCAAAAATATGATGCAGATAGTTTAGTGTGTCTTGATCGTTGATGTCCGACAGTTTTCTTTCAACTAAAGGTTTATGGCTGTTGATAGTGTCAATGCATTCATTTATTAATCTAATGGAATTTTTAATTTCTTCTTCTGGTGTGAGGAATCCATAGAATCTAGCAGGATCATCGATTTGATATAGTTTCTGTGCATCTAGTACAGCTTCTGCCCAGAGTCTGGCTACTTCGTGTTCTAGTATACGGAAGCGGACTGTAAATGTGTCGGAGAGATTTTGAGGACAGGCGTACTCAATGTAGAGATAATTCATGAAACAATTTTAGCTGAAAATCAGCACTTTGTAAAGTCTTGGTGCTTGAACCAACGACGCTGGCCAAATGATACTTTTAAATTTAACCCGTAATGAGAAAACTTTTCGCGCCAGGCATAGAAGCTAGGACCATGACCACCTGAGTTTTGATAAATGTCTTTTCCAAAATAGTCTATGTGATCCCAACGGTAAACATCCCACTGATACTGATGTACCATTTCGTGTGCAAGTGTGTTCATGAACCATTGGGGGCAAAACCACTTGTCCATTAATCGAATATGACAATATGTTCCAGGAGAATGTTCTTCGGGCATCCACTGACAATATCCCCAGGCTTTGCGAAGTGTGCCTTTTGTGATAATAGGCTTACATAACTCGTTATCAAATACGTATTTGTTAAGGATATTATATGCGTAGTTTATATCTTGATCGCTGGGCCGAAAACTTTTTCGTCGTTGGTATGTGATGCTAGGTAGCGGTTCAGACATTATACGACGAATTGGATTTGGTCTAGCCATGTAAAAGCCCTCGCTACGGTATTTAACTACCGCAGGAGGGCTTTTATGCTAGCAGTTTATCGAACTGTAATTTGTCCAATAACTGCCCCGGGCTTTTGTAAGGCTTCATCCCGGCGCTTTTTGTACTCTTCGTTGTTTACATCTAGCAGAGTAACTGTTTCGACATGGCTCTGGGATTTAGTTTCTGCCCTGGGTTCGGGCTTAGATGGTTCTACAACCTGATCCAACTCTTTAAACTCACGCTCCCGAGCATCCAACGATTTCTCTAAAATGCGCTGATCATTCTTGGTCTTTGCAAGTTTGTTTGCTTCACCCACGGGCAGAGCAACTAGAACAAATGCGCGGAACCTTTCCCCGTCTCGGATAACCGAACGCTTCTCAACATTAGCACCAGTTACATCAACATCGGGGCAGATGTTTCTGATAGCAGTAGTGGTTACACTGGTACTGGACTTGTCTGTATCCTGTCGGAATACTTTGGTCTGGCTACGGACTTTACCCCCAGCGGCCTGACAAATACCTTCAAATGCGTTTGCACGAGCATTACCAATGGCACCACTTAGACTTCCACTAACTCCATCGCCTACTGCATAAATGGTGTCATCCTTCTTAGGGACTTCAACAAACCACTCGGGTACATTGTCGATAACTCTCTGGGCACTGGCTTCTTGTGCAGAAGCATACACTGGCGCCTTTGCTACAACAGGTGCTGGTGCGGGTGTGGGTACAGGCACCTCAGCAGTTTTTGTAGTGCTACATCCAGCGAACATAGCAGTTACAGCAACAACAAATAGAAGTTTTTTCATACAAACCTTTCGGTAGTTAATATATTGACAGTTTAACACAACGGGAATTATCGGTCAACTAATTCCCAACGATTGACAACAGGTTTTGGTTGAGACTTTTGGTAACACCTAGCACCTTGGCTAGACCCAGACGGAAATGTTTCGTTTATATGTGTGCATTGAGATTGGTTGGGCACAATTTCCGGACAGTGACTTTTGATTTGGTAAATCAAAGTTCTGGCGATGTTTTGTTGACGATCATTGAGCATGGCATAGTCTTCGTGGTAGGTTCCGTTGAAAGCCGAAACAATTACACCAACTGGACTAGTCATTCTCATGCTGTTTACAAAACGATCGTCCCTACTAGGAATCTGCCTTTCTAAGAAAGCCAGTTGATCATTTCGTTTTGAGCAATCAACTCTAAAATAATTTAGGTCCTCAACATCCATCTTAGCCGCTGTGGTACAGCCAGTTAATGTTAGTACAGCAACAGTAAACAGTAGAGTTTTCATTGGCAGTACCAAATTAACCGTTCAATTTGGATGTCGATTGTGCGGTTGTAGACTGCAACATTGTCAGAACTGGAAGTGTGGAAACGCTTGAGTTTCTCATAGTATCTGATTTGTGCATCTCGATTAGCACAGTCTGGAACCAAATCCGTTACAGTTTCGTGGTAGTCGGGTCTATGCTGAGTAGCACAGCCCGACAGCACCAACAGTAAAATTAAACAGTAACGGAACAAGATTTTTCCGACCGTGGTTGACGGTGGAAAGTAACCGTCGACTTTAGTGCCGCTTTGGCGGTTTTTTCGTCGACACCAGCATTGCGTTGAATATAACGCACAGCTTCAGCTGAGTTGAATTGTAGTACAAACACAGCCTCGTTGGCGAAACGCTCTACTTTAGATTGCATCATGATTTCCTTTATTTGGATGCTTGGGTTTACGGACATATTGCTTTGAGCTTTTCTCCACGCGAGGGCGGAACGGTAGCTCGCGATCAAACAGAGCACGATGCGCCCTACGCTTTGGAAGCTCAAGTCGAATTGTGTTTTGTTTGTTCATAACCGTATTGTAAACTAAATTGAATATTTAGTCTATCAATCCTTTTTAGTGTTCACTGTAGTTTTAAACAGAAATCCTGCAAGAATATTCAAACCCCAGGCCTGTAGCCAGGTCACTTCTTTGACTCCTTCAACGGCGTCTACCAGACAGCCGTTCCATAGCATGTACACAGGCCAGCTAAACAGGAAACTGAGAATAACTAGGAATAAAATACCACCCAAAATGGTGATGACTGTTTCGAGAAAATTCATGATCAGGCTTTCTTTACTTTATTAATTAATTCTAGGGCCTGGCTGTGATCACCTAGGCCATCGTATGCTTGTTCAATTGACGCCATAAGGATCAGCTGGAACACGCCTTCTGCTTCGATTTGAAGCTCCTTTGTGGGAAGCATTTTGATAAACTTATCAATTTGGGCTTTGGTGTTGCAAGCCCAAATAATGTCAGCGATTGCCCGTTGACGATCAGTGAGACCTTCGATTGTGATTTCAATATCAGACATCATGCTTCTCCAGCAGTTCTTTAATAACAAAAGGAAGGGCGGCTCGTTCCGTGGTGGTTACCTCGGGTTTCCCGTCCAGCTCTGCAATAGCATTGGCAAGGATTTTCCACTCGCTGAATTCGCCTTCGCTAACAAACCACACACCATCCTTCATGATGTAGAAATACTCGCACCACTTGAAATCTTCGTACATTTCTTTGTCTGAAAAGTACACCTGGAATTCGTTTCCTTCCTCGCCGCGATCACGGCCATAGAAAACAGTAATCCCCTTAGCTGGCTTGTCATAACTGTGCTCAACACCTTCGGGAATTTCGATGTTTTCCTGAAGAGAACTAATACCGCCAAGTGCTACCAGATGATTGGCTTTGGCAGAGTTGTAGTGTTCCAGGAGAATGCGGCCATTATGGTCCAGATAGCCATCCCAGTGGCAATAAACCACTTTGGCTTTGTCTCCATGCATAACGCCGATTGCCGAACGAGTACCCATTTGTTTCTCCTTAATTAAGCCACAACAATGATTCGGGGAGCGGCATCATTGTCCATGAAATGATTGCCTTGAAGCGGAGCAGTGAAGTAGTCGGTTTTAAACTTGCGATCTACAGTGCCTTGCCACACACGCTCAACAAACTCAGCGCGGAAGTCGCCAAATTCTTTGCTCACGCTAACCACACGACCCAGCATGTAGCAGTCATCGATGCCGTTGAAATCCAGGCTTTTAACAACATCACCAACTTTAACTTGACTCATTGCAGACTCCTTTTTGCTGAACATGTGTATATTATAGCAAAAGATTCTTTTTGGATCAACCAAAAAATGTAATACTCAAGTATTACACTAGATCCACTTGCACGGGCACAATGCAGGCATTGTTGTCAGTAGTACCTTCGTAGTAATTGTAATTAAAGGCAAAGCCAGTACCACCATTGGCATGAAGATTCATTAGCGCGATCTGGACTGCCATACGATGTTTGCGAGTCATAATGTCTGCGGTGCCACCTACTGTGGTATAAAATCCCACACCATCTACAATCACGCGAATTTTTTGGCTGTTATTAAAACCTTCAATTAGACGGGGTTTACGCATAGTGGCTCCTTGTTTCTTACTATATCTATATTATAGCAAATCGGGAATTATTGGTCAACCAAAATGTGATCTAAGAACATGCGCTATGTCAGCATCGAGTGTTACTAAAGTATTAGTTTTTTCTGCAACCGTAGCCAAACTCAGCAATTCACGAACACGATTAGCCCACATACCGCCGGTGATTTTAATCAAGTCAATTTCTTCTGCCCATTCTGCTTCAGCTTGTCCACGAGTCATTGGCTTACCAAATCCAAACCAACCTCGATAGCCAACAGAACTTGCGATTAGTTCTTCGCATTCACGCTGGATACGAGTTTTGCGAGCTTCAATGTATGAGTTGCAAGCCTCAACGACTGTTTGCGGTGGCATTTGTATATGACTCATTTTGCTTACTCCTGGTCGTAAATTTTGTCGCCACGGAGGACCCAAACAAAGGCCATAAAAACCGAGCTCAGCCAATCTGCGTCAACAGAACGCATCATACGATAACCTTCCATAAAACCAATTTCGCGCATCATCTCAGGATCCTGTTGTTTAGTATTCTATTATTATAACAAAAGATTCTTTTTGGGTCAACCAAAATTAGTCAATTTGCACATCAGCAATCTTGCCGTCGCGGAAGATAAAGTATAGGTTCATATTGCCCCAGTAAACCCAAATACAGTTATTGCCCTCGGTCATTGTATACAGTACATTGGGATGGTGTTTTTCCATGTACTCACCAACCTGGATCATTTCAAATTCATTAAGTCTTGTGCTAGATATTTGTGCGTTTTTCATATTCTTCGATTAAAAGAGGTGTGGTTCAACTTGAGGCTTATTTTGCAAAGCCATCATAATTTCTTCTTGTTCAGTGTAGATTAGTTTCCATTCTTCTAACAATCTACGGCGTTGTTGGTGGTCTAGGTTGATCCATTCCTTGACTCTGCCGTAACTGCCCCATGCTTCATGGGGGCAAGCATTGAGAACCCACCTGCTGATGTCCTTGAGTTCTTCTAAACTGTTGGCAGGATGACTGCGGCACATAGCGTTCAGGAAGTCATTGGCAAACAAAGATGTGAAAAAGCTTCCAGGTTCAAAACCGTAGACAAGATAATTGTAAATGGGTTCAACCATATCTCGTGAGTCAACATGCCAGTGCTTTAGCGACTCTATAAAACGGTTATGACTGTAAGCAGTTAAGTTCATGTCCAAATTATAGCATAGCCCGATTTTTTGGTCAAAAGAAAACCCGCAACAATGGCGGGTTTTTAGTTGCTAACAGAAGTATTACTTCTTAGCAGTAAAAGCCTTGCCGAAGCCTTCGCCAAACTTGGCGTAGTCAAACTTCATAGCATCTTGTGCGGCTTTCATGCCTTCTTGGGCTAGTTTGGTTGCAACATCGGTACCGGCCTTAACTGCGGCCTTGGTGTACTCAGTTTGTGCATCAACAAATTGGTTTAGTGCAGTAGCGATTTTTTCGTTTTGTGCGAAAACGGTATTAACGAAAGTCTTTTTGCCAGTTTGGATGGCGTCGATTGCTGGATCAATTGTAAACATGATTTCTCCTTTAGACGAAAGTTTACTATACTTCGGGCCCGCCCTATGCGGCACCCTACAAAGTATTTAGTTATTATATTGCACTGCAACAAAAAAATCAACGGAAAAATCTAGTGAATGGTCACTAAATCATTAAATACATATACATTCAATTTTACTTGCAAGGAGATCAAGAATGGAATTAGTAATCGGATTGGTTGTTATTGTAGTTGTAGGTTACGCCCTATATCGAGCAAACACCGCAAAACCAGAAGCACAACCAGAAGCACCTTACAAAGTCGAGGCTGCGCCGGTAGCTGAAACTGCACCTGTAGTTGAAACCGCGCCAGTGGTTGAGGCTGCACCTGTAGTTGAAGCAAAGCCTGCTAAAAAGGCTCCGGCCAAAAAAGCACCAGCAAAAAAGCCAGCGGCCGCTAAGGCAAAACCTGCCAAAGCACCTGCCAAACCTAGAGCTAAAAAACCAGCTACTAAGTAATGGCCTATCGTAATATCGGAGTCTATAGAGATTCTGAAACTATACGATATCACCTAGATCATTTTACACAGCATACTCCAAACCAGTGGGCAGTGGCGGATGATCTAGGTCATTTTTTGAATAGTGAGAATCCTATAAACATAGCGTTCTTGCACCTTCCCTTCCCTTTTACTCCCGACACTCAAGCAAAACTAGATGTACTAAGAACAAAATGCGATCATGTTTTTGCAATCGGCAGTGAATTGCATAATGTTACAAGGGATTTTATTAAATCCAATGACTATAGTAACATAACCTATTACATCTGCGGAAAACTTAATTTTGAATTATCCCACGCATCCGTTGGGGAATACTACGATTGGTTTGAAACTAGCCGTTACTTTTATAAAACTTACCTACCAGAGATATTAGGAAGAATCAAACATAGCCAAGTTAAACCAGCTGGTTTTGATATCTTACTAGGTAGAAAAAAATTGCACCGAGACAGAATCTACAACTTTGTTAAAAACAACCTACGAGTCGAAGAATATGTTATGACATATTTCAACGAACACGAGATCAATTTTGATACAGGACATGATCAATGGCGTTGGGAAGAAACAGGATTACGGTTTATTGACACTCCAAAGTGGACTGTAGATCGTGTTGAATATTTTGGACATAGGATGAGTCTAAGTCAAGTTATACCCATTGACATATATAACCAAACAAACTATACCGTAATTGCTGAAACAAACTTTAATAGAGACTATAGTTTTTACACAGAGAAAACATCCAAGCCTATTATAGCTCGGCGGTTATTTGTAATGTTTGGTGGGCAGTATTATCTTCGAAATCTACGGCAGTTAGGATTCCAAACATTTAATGGAATCATTGACGAGAGTTACGACGAAATAGAAAATGATATTATGCGTTGGGACGCAGCCTGTGAACAGGTGCGTAGTCTTTGTCGGCAAGATCCAGCAGACATACTAAAGAAAATCCAGCCTATAGTTGACCACAACTTCAATGTTATGATGACCACAGACTGGCATTTAAAGTTTGTTAGGGATTTAGAATCTCGGGTCGATAAACTTGTTCAGCAAATTTAATGCTGGCAAGATTCTTTGCTTTGCTTTCGCACATGATATCAAAGTGCTCTAAGAATTCTCCTGCCCATTGATTAACAGGTTCATTCCAATAATAATCACTGTGTGCTCGTAACTTGGCTTTTTTGTATCCAGACTCTAGTAGAATTTTGTAGTCGGGGCTGGTAACTTTGCAGTGACCAGTTAATACATCTTCCCTACTAACAGAATAGTGCATAGCAGGACGGACACCGCGCCAACTATCAATTACACGCTTACATCTATCGTCGGTGGGCTGAATGTACTCTCCTTCACGGCACCAGTGATGGTGTATGTCGAGTACAAGGGCACAATGTTTTTCGAGCTCAAGGGTTGAGTCGAGCCCCCACGCATTTTCTTCGTTTTCGATAGTAAGACAGTTTCTTGCTTCTGTAGACAATCTCGGAAGCACAGCGACGATACCGGCTGGACCTTGTCTACCAGAGATGTGAACATTGATCTTAAAGTCTTGGAAAGATTTACCATAGCCCATCATACCTGCCATTGTGGCATGGTACTCAAATTCTTCAAGTGATCGTTCAACAATATCTCGATTATCGCTTGCGAGAACGCAGAATTGACCTGGGTGAAAACTAAGACGGACATCAAGGCTACGAGCAAGAACACCCACTTCCGCAAAATGCTTTTCGCAATAAGCCCTAATGTCAGGCTTACGCCAAAAGTAACTCCAAGAAGGCTCGGTATATACAGGAAGAAGGTCGCTACTAAGCCTAACCATTCGGAGATGTTGTTCAAGTGATCCTACCTTTGCTACTAGTTGTTTTGCAGACTCTATGTTGTGTTTCATAATGTCGTAGAGCCTTTCCTCTGCGACATCTCGACTTTGCCGTTTTAACCATGCAACGGTTGTGCCGCGAGTGTTCAATTCTGGAACAGAAACAACTTCGCCTTTGTGGTCCAGTTCGGACCATTTGCAAGCAAAACCGATGCGAGGATATGTAAATGTAGTCATGCTCGTATTGTAGCAGAAACAACATTATTAGTCAATGATACCAAAATTTGCCCAATTTGCGGCACCCAAACACACCCAACCCATTGGACCTCCAGGATTTGGATTTGTGTTAAAAACTATATGTCCGCGTTGACTAGCATAAGATGGCGGCTTGTTGTCGGCTGTAAGTAGGGTGGTTCCAATTTGCAAACTATCAATTTGGGTTTTACCATCTTCATGAAGTACTAGGTTGTTATTTCGGTTACTGCCAATTACTAGTTTCTGGTTTCGAGGAGTACCGAACCTGGCAAAGTTTGTTTGTTCTTTGCTTACTGTAACTTCAACTTCTTCGTCCCATACTGCTAATGCCGCACTGGGTTCTAAGGTGTTGACCCCCATGCGCTTGTTGCCAACATACACTGTTTCTGCAAGTAAGCTTTCGCCTTGAACTTGCAGTTCTTTTAGTAAACCGACCTTTTGCAAGTTGCTGTCAGTGATGTTATAACCTAACCCGGTTCCGTTGATAACTTCGGCCCCATTGATTGTTATTTTAGATAGATCAATGCCGTCAGTTTTTATTTTATTAAAGATAATGTCGCTGAAGTTAGTAAACAAGACATCATTTAAACCATTTTGTACAGAACCGGTAACTGCGGAAGTTAGCTGTTTATAAAATTCGCTATCTTCGGAAACAGTTCCTTTAACATCTAAATTACCTTGTACAGTTAGGTCTAGGGTTACTAAATTGTTTTCAACAACCACAGCCTGGTCTAAAATTGTTACAACACAATTAGTTGCTCGATCGTCGATACCAGTACTGCCAAAGTTTTTAATAATGCCCCCAACAATATGGTCACCGGTTAGCTTCAAATCATCAACTTTGATGCTAGAAACAGGAATGCTATTGTCTGGGAATTTAAATTCTTTAACGCGGTCGTTGAGTTCGGCTGCAATAGTAGACGACAGTAATTCGTTAAAGTTTAGATTTTTAACTTGTGTGCTAACAAGTTTATTGACGCTATCTCGTGCCTCAAGTTCAAGATTATTTGCTATGATGCCCGACAGCCCGTCTATTCGTTTTTCAATAGATGCAGGATTAATTGATTCAACAACTTTACTTTCTACGAGATTTTGTATAAGTTCGTCGTAGTTGTAGGTACTAAGTTGTGTTTGTATTTCGTTAACGATTGTGGTAGAGATTTGTTCTGTTATGTTGCTTAGAACTTGTTCTACGACTTTTGTTTGTATTTCGCTAACTATACCTTTGACAATTGAATCAATCTGTTTTGATAGGTCCATTACTCGAATCTTATGCTAATCACGTGCTCATAATTTTTCTTAATCAAGCTCTTGTACATAAGGTTCTTGTGTACGATAAAATCGCTGGCTCCAGCATCCATGCTAAATTTTGCCAACTGCTTAAAGTACATGGTTCGTCTAGCAAAAGGACCATAAACTGTTAGATTATGATCGGGGTTGGTAATTTCGTAAACTGTAGTATCCCAGTTTGTTCTATTAGATAAATCCCAGTCGTGAAATTCATTATAGACCACACTGTCTTTACCGTTTCTAATTACAGCCGGAACGCTAAACTCCCTGTCTTTGAAATCTTGATTTTTGTAATCACGCAAAGTACTTATCACAAATTCTCGTGCTAAATTACAAATTTGTTTTACGGTATTCTGTTGGTCTATGTCGCTTGCTGAATAGGTGAAATACTCATCCATAGCAATAACAACATCAAACTTTTGGGTCGCTAACTCGGACTCTGGTATGTAATTTACTGCTATGCCTTTTGACTTGAGATAGTCAAGTACATCCTGAGATACACATGTGACAGATACTTTGCCGTTTTTCTTAGACAAAATGGCTGGGCTAAATCCAACAAACAAAGTTGAACTGGGAGTAAAGTTATGGAAAGCATATATACTGTCAAAGATATCTTGCTTCTTTGTAACTAGCTCCTGTTCTTTACTTGTTTGTTTGATAGCTGATAATAATGCGTCCGAATATCTAACAAAATTCATACTAAATCTTTTTTAATATAACTATTTATTCGGATCGGACTAAATCGAGAGTAACGCAATGAAAGCCACCGCCGAGAGTTCTGCTATGACGCAACTCCAGTGGAACCACAGTAAAGGCCCATGATTCGAGTGCTTTGATCAATTCTGTTTGATTCTTATCAACAATTACTGTATGCGGATCTACGACCAACAAGTTTAATGCAATCCATTTGCTGGCGTAGGGATAATTGTGAAAACTTTGCGGAACAACGTCGTTGATATAAATTTTATTCCACCCGTGAAATACTTCAGGGCAGTTCTTTTCGTTAACTCGAGAACCATTGAGCAATACTAGTCCGTCTCGCAGAGGTGCCACAGTACTGTCAATATGCACGCCGCTGTAAAAATTACATAATTCAATTTCAACTTCTGGAAACTTATCGCAAAGCCATTTATGTGCTAGTTGATTTCCGCTTGCTGATTCGAGCATAAGCATCTTATCATTTAGTCTTAAGACATTGGCTGCATCTAGTACCAGGCCTTGATCTCTTGGCATGTGAATAATCTTACCGGCATCGTGAATAATTTCTAAGTAAGACTGGTATTCCATATCTCTACAAGGGTACATCATTGCAGGATCTACAATAGTATCTCCATAGACCAGTAATCGATCTCTAGGACAATAATTGTACATACCGTCGTGTACTTGGAAATTAAGCCAGTCCGGTCGAACAACTTCTACACCTAACTTTACTAAGGCTTCGCAAAGGTTATGTAGATCTTCTTCAGTTTCTTCAATGATCCAAGACTCCACCGGCCCGCTTGGTGCAGGAGTTTCCTTCCATGCACTGTTTTCTGCTTCTTTTCTATAGACAGGATCGTTAACTGGCCAATTAGCGTAATCAATTCTTCCGACTACTACTTTCTTTAGCTTATCCCATTCGTTATAACTTGATATCATGTGTCTATTATAAATTAAAGTTGTTGTTAAACCCAACCAGTAATTTGTAGGGTGTATCTAGGCTCTAGTCCGATATTTGCGGCAGCGTGAGGCACATCATAGTTCCATTCTAATACTGTACCAGCTGACCAGTTTACAAGACCTTGCCCGTTAATTTCACTGTAGTGCCCGGGCTTCCAGTTCTCAAGGAAAACAACAGCACGACGGATCCTCTGCTCTTGTCCTTCTAACTTGTGAAGTTTTATATACTTTACATATAAATCACTGTGGGTAGGCAACACCGTTCCGGTGTGCATTTTATAGTAACTGGTACCAATTGCTTTCCATCCCATTTCTTTGTATATGTTAATAAACTTTTCATTCCAAGAAGGTTGCGGACTACGCATATCGCACATATCGCCTGTAAAGCGATTAGGATACCCTGCCTCAAGCCAAATTTTTAAACTTGCAGAATCGTTAAATTCTTCATTGACATAATTTAATTGCTTAAATTCGTCGTCCCAGAAAACTGGAATATTATACTTTGCGTGTATTGCCATAATGCAGAACTTTAACACCGTTGCGAGTAGTTGAAAACTGTCGCCATGGATCTACTATAACACTTCCATCGTCAATATTGCAATAGAGTCCTTGCTCATCGTTGACGCCAGCATAACCGTAGGTAATTCGTTTATTGTGTGCAAGCAATACTACTCCTTTAACTGACTCGGGAACAGAGCTTTCTGTTAGTGGATCGATGTATTGTGGTACAATGCCAAAGTCGTGCTCTAAGTAGTAACCTACTAGTAGACTGTAACTGCCTTCTGTGTAAGCCACATCTGGCTTGTACGCTTTGCCATGAATATAAACTGGTAGTTCATAGATCTCTGCTTGTTCCATTAGTGCTTCGGCCATTAGTCTTGCTTGTTTTTCTCTAGCAGTCATAATGGCGTCAAACAAATCGTAACCTAGGTCCAATCTTTCTGCTAGATATCTTAAAGCAATGTTGTCGCGGGGATGGCAAGGACCAGCATCCCCAAGTCCTGCGGTCATGTATTTTGGTCCCATGATACGCATACTGCTCTTGGCTAGTGCTCCGGTGACCACATCTACATTGATATTACCTTGTTTAATAGCAACATCTTGTATCATGTTTACCAAGCCAATTTTGGCACTAATGAATGTATTATAAAATACCTTGATACATTCAGCTTCGTCCCATGTGCCAACTTCGTAACGAGGATCGTTTTGCATCAATGGCTTGTAAAAATCGATTAGTTCTTTAGCATCACCAGTAAGGCTACCGTCTTCGGTTCCAATGATAACCATTTCGGGGTTAACCATGTCCCATTCAACACTGCCCATAGCGATCAGATAGGGATTGTAAATGAACCGGCCATTGGTAATATGCTGTCGTAATCTTCCACGAACGGTTCCCGGTAAAACAGTTGAAATTAACACTACTAATTGGTTAGGCCTTGCCCAGCAATTAACTTGTTTAAGTACATGCTCTACTACATCATAGTTGAAGTCTACATTAGGTAAATGTGAAATAGGTGTATCGCCGCCATACTTTGGATCATGCGGGGTTTGTACAGCAATAAAAATAATGTCCTGTCCAATGACAGCGTCCCGGAGATCCTGAACAATTTTAATTTTGTCACTGGTTTTGGGGTAAATATCATAGCCAGTAACTTCATACTGCTCCGACATTACTTCGGCGCAAGCCATCCCCAATTTGCCAATTCCGATAAATCCAACTTTAGTTTTCATTTAATGATTCCTTATGATTTTTATTATCAAGCTGTTTTCAACAACTTTCTTAAAGATGTTGATGTAAAGTGTCTATACATCAATTTTGGTAACACACACGACTTTGAATTTCTTGTAAGTGGTAATTTAGATAGTAAGAACTGCATTGTCTTTTATGATCAAGAACCGTTTGATCGGTATGTATTCTTAGATAAACTCCGAATCAATAAACATTTCCGAGATGCTAGTAAAAGAATCGTTATCACTAGCGAAGAAAGTCCAGAACTTGAGCAAGCTGCCAGCGAACTCGGCTTCGTTACATTTGATTATTTTTATCACGGTCTCTTATGTATTGAATGGTATAGACACTGTTGGTTTAATAATATCAAGCCAACAGACGATTTTGATAGACTCTACATTACTTATAACAACCTAATGACAAGTAAAAGATTATACAGAACCAATCTGTTAATTGAATTACAAAAACAAGGCTTGTTAGACAGAGGATATGCTAGTTTCAATACTCCTAGCATACAAGCTATCACATCAAGCGTTAGTGCTTATAGTTATTTATTACCTCTCTCACATAAAACCAATATCGTAGAAAACACACAGCTACTAGATAAAAAATATGTACTAGACTCTGAATCAGTTAACGGAAACTATAGCGCAAAAATTGATACTCATGCCATGCAAAAAGCATTTTTGAACTTAGTCACAGAAACCATCTTTTACGAAAATAAAGTACACCTAACAGAAAAGACATTTAAACCAATTGTTAGCAAAATGCCCTTCTTGTTGCTAGCGGGCCCCGGAAATTTAAATTATCTTGCTGACTATGGATTTCAAACATTCGGAGATTACTGGAACGAAAGCTACGATAACATTAGTAATCCAGTGTCTAGATTTGATGCAGTCATGAAAATTTTAAATGATCTAGCAAAATTACCTACAACAGAGCTTAAAAAGATGCACAAGGACATGCGTACTATACTAGAGCATAACTTTAATCACTTTTTTAAAGAACTAAAACCCATCATTGCATCAGAATTTACTTACAAACTAGGTAAAATTCTCAAAGACAACAGCATACAATTTAATCCAAACGATCTAGTAAAACTCAACAACACCATTTCTTACTAAATACCTAACAAGGAGCTAGAAATGGGTGAATATTTCAAACTAGTCGCAGAACTGGGATTTCCTATTGCAGCGGCAATGGGAGCAGGCTACTTTGTATTCCTGACACTAAAGTTTATTTTAGCTGGAGTTACATCAAGCGTTAACGGAATTAAAGGAATCATTGGAGCTTTAGATAATCGTGTTAAGACCATGAACCACGATGTTATTAGAATTGATATGGTAGTTAGCAATGCTCTAGGTCTCAGACCAGATGTAGACCGTATTAGCAGGGCAGACGGCAAAAATGACGCTAGGAGAGATTAAAGTTGTTACATTTGGATTTTTTATGGGATTTAGATAGCTCAGGTATTAAGTTTGATCCTGAGTTGAACATTGATAAACTTGGGTGGAAGGCCGGTGATTTGTTTAGGATAACAAACATCAACGGATGCGCTCAATTAGTTAAGATAGATCCAATTGAAGCATTTGTAATGGGTTTTCCAGAAATCAAGGATAATCAATGAAACTATTTAGAAAGTTGTTCGAAACTGAATTCGAACGCAACTTACCGCCACATACCAGGCAGTGGTTGAGCCAAAGACCACTGTGGTATGACATAGATTTGTTTTATGCGGCAGTAGTCGGTTGTGTGGTAGGTATTTTAATTGGTATTATATTGTAAAAAGGTGGTAACATGGATGTAGTGGAGCTAGTCAACAAATATGGATTTCCTATTGTGGCCGCAGGCGGCATGGGATACCTGATCTATTATGTATGGGAATGGGCGACAAAAGAAATTAAACCTGTGTTAGGCGAAGCCAACACTACACTAATTGCACTAATTGACCGTATTCGTATGCTAGATAACGATCTAATTAGATTACAACAGAAAGTAAACACAGTTTTACACTTGCGCGGCAAAATCATCGAAGGCGAGCGTGTGCTAGAAGCACAAAAAGTTGATAGCGAAGCCGACAAGAAATTCAAAAAAGCCGTATTGGACGCTGAAAAAGATCGCGGTCCAACAATTAAAGATTAATTAGGGCACATTGTAAACGGCTTAATACCGTTTAAGCTATAATGGGAGATGAATTGAGACATTTCATCTCCCTTTTCTATTAGCTTTGCAGGAAGCATGAATTTATACTGCAACATCAGCCAAACCGAATAATCGATCCACCAGTCAATGGGAGTATAGATCATTTTTCGTGTGCGACGAATTCGCCGTTCCAGTTAGCTGGTAGGTCTTGCTGTTTCATAAAATCACAGCGTTCGATCCAAATTTTGTAATACTTGTCCATTTGTCCACCAAATGTGCCTTTTAATTTCTTACACATTTCTGCGGCTTCGTCAAACTTCTTAGCCTTGTATAGAGATTGCATCTCGTTATACTTGATTAAGTCTTTTGACCAATCTTCTCCGTTTGGTCTCAGTGCCGTATAGATTAAATCAGCAACCGATTTGCCCTTAGGCTGTAAGTTGTCAATGCACAAGTAGAAGAAATCGTCTTTAGTTCTATTGTATGTTTCAGCACCGATAATACATAGCACACCATATGCTTTACAACGAGCTTCTAGTCGCGCGGCTGTTGAAACCATGTCACCTAATATGTCGTAACTATGTCTGTCTGTGCTACCCATTTCACCAATAAAGCCAATACCTGTGTTACAGCCCCAACCCATAGCGGCTGGTGGTAATCCTTGTGCTTCCATTTCTTTAGTGTAGGCATCTACAGCATCCAACATCTGTAAGCCAACAGCAACAATAGTACGAGCGTGGTTAGGATCTTCAATAGGAGCACCGTGTATGTGCATACTTGCGTCACCTACATACTTAATAACCATGCCTTTGTTGTCCATGATAGGACGACTAATAGCATCCATATAGCCGTTCATGTACTTGCCTAAACCGGCAACATCATCACCATAGTGTTCACCGATAGGAGTAAAGCCACGCAAGTCACTAAACATAACTGACACATCTTTCCTTACGCCGCGCTTGATTAAGTCTGGATCTTTTTGTAGCATCTCTACAACTTCTTTAGAGCAATAGCCTGCAAACTGTTTCTTAATTGCTTGCTTCTGTAAGAACTCGCTTACAAACTTGACACCATAGGCATGCAGAGCGACCACAAGTAGGCCAACTCCAGGGGTAGTAGCGTCAAATAGCCATAGAAAATTATTGAACATATACCAACTGCCGACAGCACCGCCGCCAATAAGTATAATCGTTGTTGCCAAACCTGCATATACATACCTTGTTAAGAATATCAATAGTACACCTGCAATTGCTAGTGCTAAAATTTCCAAGCCGTCTGCGTAATCGGGACGCTGAATAACCACACCGTTAACCATTGTGCCGATAACTGCTGCCTGTGCTTCGTGTGGCCATACTGCTCCTTTAGCAGTTGGCAGAGGATTGCCAATACCTGCGGCAGTGGGACCAACTATAACTATAGCACCTTCTAAATCTTTTGGCAATCTTGTTAAACCGAAACTGCGGCTTTGTTGACTCCAATCGATCCAAATTCTACCTAGGCTATCTGTTGCAATAGGACCGAACTTTGGAATACGCATTTTTTCAACGCCACCTTCAAACAGCTTAACTTGGAAAGTACTGTCCCCTGCGGCAACTCGAAGCGTTTCTAGACTTAGTGCAGGATATAATTTACCATCCACAGTGACAATCAATGGCATGCGACGATTAACACCGTCAACTTCTGGTAGAGTATTTGTAATACCAACGCCCGCGGCATTGTTTTCTAGTGCAGGCACATTGGCAATTAGTCCGGGGTATTGAATGATTTGGTCTAAGTATTCAGGACCTAGTACTGCTGAGCCCGGGACTCTGGGGGTGTTTTTAGTTTTCTGTGCAGGACTACTTCCTAGTACAACAGGAAATTCTTTAAGTGCTCTACTTAGCGCGGCATCACCACCTGTGCGATCAGTTTCTGCCATTAAAACATTTAGTACAACAAGTCCGGCACCTCGTTGGTAAAGGTCTTGGATAATTTCGGCGTACTTTGCTCTTGGTAAAGGCCACTGTCCGTATTTCTCTAATGCCGGTTCGTCGATGTTTATTGTTACAATGTTATTGAATGTAGGTTCTTTAGCTGTAATTAAAGTATCAAAATATCGAAGCCTTACACTTTCAACAAACGCAGTATCTGAAATTCTTATACCTAGTATTAGAGCTAGCGTTATTAATGCAGTCCACGGACTAACTAAAATTTTTTTAAGATTGAGTTTCATAGTTGTTAAATTGATTTTCCGATGCTAATAAATTTAGAAGATCCGCCTATACCGATAACACAAGCGACTGTTTCGTTATACTGAATCATAGTCCATGTACCGGACTTTTGATTTGCAGTTAATACATATCTACTTTTATCGTCGTTGCCTCGCCAAACTGGCAACTCTTCAAAGTCTTTAGTAACTGACTCAATTATATTTTTCAATGAAGAACAGAAAACGGGCTTGTTGACCATTTCAAAGTCTTGTTGAGCGTAGGCTACGAAGCTTGCTAGGCCTAATAGGAACGCCACGGTTAATTTTCTCATAGTGGCTTCTCCTTGGAGGATACAATATTTATTGTTGGCGAACAACAGTGGAACATCCCAGTGGATTTCCACAACTTTGTATTAGGGTGAAGTTTTTTCCGCCTGCTTGTTCTAGATCTACTGAAGCTGGGCCGCCTGCATTAGTAACATCAATTCTAGCGTTATTAGCATTTGCACCATACTGATTTACTAAAACGGTATGATCGTTTCCTGTCATTCTAACATCCAAATAGTGTTGTCCACCACCCGACTGTGTTGTTGTTAGTGTGTTGTTATTGCCGTTTACTGTACTGAATAATAACCTATTATTATTGTTGCTTTGTGTGTGAGCTACAATATTATTGTTTCCGTTGATAGTTGTCTCGGCATAATTCGTACCAATTGTGTTTGTTTGGTTAGAAATTAAAGTATTTTGATATCCATTGATATCTGCTTTGAGATAGTTGGATCCTGTTTGTGTTATGTTAACAGTATTGGTTCCCGGGCCGTCGAGTGTTAGCTCTGTTCTGTTTTTTGTTCCAGTTAGGCTAACAGTTACGGTATTGTTGTCTCCAGCAATTTGATCAATATGCACTGCATTGTTGTATGTCTGTGGACTATTTGCCCATGTGGCAATCCTGGTATTTTGCGATGCCCTGTCAGAATTATTTGTCCAAGAAGATCCACTTTGTAAAGTTTGTGTTGATGGTGCATTAGTTTGTGTAATAGTACCGCCTTCAATAGTTGGTCCAGCAGGAGCAGAAGCCGAAGGAGTAATCGAACCTGATGCAGCCTGTGTGGCATTGTCGCTAGTTAAAGTTCCGTCATATCCGCCAACCTGGCCACTTGTAGTTCCACCATTCGCATCATATCCTCCGCCCCACATGTTGGCAGTAACTCCCGACTGTTGTGTAACACAGGTATTGTTGCCGCTTGTAACTCCGCAAGCAGACCACGAACCATAGTTTGGAGTCCACCCTTGCGCCTGTACACCGTTTGGTGCAACACCGAATTCGCTGTTGTAAACAATGTTTGTTCCGTCCGATCCGACGGTAACTGTTGGTGTACGCCACTGTGGACCATAGTTACCTGCCCACCAAGCACCGTCAGTGCCCTTCATTTCGAGTTTGATGTATGCAACTTGACTAAGGTCGCCGGTGTATGTAACACTAGCCTGTGTAAATGGATGAAGATTATCACCTGGTGCATTTGACCAACCTGCGTTCGAACCATAGTTCTGTAATGTGTAAGTTTGACTAACTGACGATCCCAGTAGAACCCCTGCACTATTATATCGATAAATGGTAATAGTTGCCGAGTCAGTCTGAGTAGAATATGCTTGTGGAACCCCATTTAAGTCTTGAGTAGGTCTACCACCACCATTTTTAACATCAACTTTGAAATTAATAGTAGTAGAAGATTTTTGTGCAGAATCAAGATTAATAATCTGAGTAATAGTGGTATTGGCAGTATAACTCATGGCAATAGTGTTGTAGGCACTACTACTATCCCATGCATTAGCAAAGGAACACAACAAAAATAAAAATAACCCACATATCTTTTTCATCGTTGAATTAAGGTAATAGTTGTATTACCTCCTGAATTGATTCTGTTCTTGATTTCAATGCTACCTTGTACCTGTGTAATCAAACTGTTTTGTGTAATAGGAGTAGTTACACATTGAATGTCTCCGCCGTTGTCACGACAAAGACCAACTTGTCCTTCATCCTTAGTAACTATTACACCGCTTGACCTACGCCAGTCTGGTACTATACTATCTACCTCATCTTTGAGATAATCTTCAGACAAGCCAGCATCTCCCATTATGTCAAATAAACTATCCAGGAAGTGATTCTCTAAGAAGTTGCGACTTAAACGATCTTGGAAAAACTGTGCATTTTGTTTTTCCAATACATTTTCATCTAGTCCAACAAATTTCAAATAGTCTACATCAAGAGCATTTATATGATCGTTAACTTCTTTTCTTCGGTCTGACAATTCTCGTGGTGGGCTCAATATAAGAATATTGCTGATAGCATCTTCGCTGAGATTCAATATCACAGGTGCTTTAGGCATCTGACTTCTACTGTTAACCTTTGTTGCTTGAAATGCTTGAGTTAAAATCACTTGACCAACATCAGTTTCAACAACAATAGATCCAACTACACAATCTTTAGCGATATCTTTTCTGTTGCGTATTGGCTTATCGTCGGGACAACTAGGTAACAAAATAAAAGTACTGGCGCCAACTTCATCAACTGTTGCTGTAAAATCTGTACCACGAACAGATACTGTCGCAGTAGGAGTGTTAATAGCTACATTCTGTGGACTATTTTTTGCAATTTGCCCACTAGCATATCTCACTGTGCCGAGTGCAACTTTAACACCTAGTTTACCGGCTTTGCTTTTTGGGTCGTAGACAAAATCGTCGATTACCAGTCTGGAGTTCTCGTTAACTTGAACTTTAGTTTGGTCCTCAAAGGTTATGCCCACTTTCCCCGATGCAGTTTTTACTGCATCGTTCATCTCCACTCCTGTTCCCTTCGTCCCAGTTACGGTCGAGTTTTTCCTCTGTATACTGGGAGGAGTGTTTTGTAGTTCTGTCACAGTTCCTATATTGGCATGACTGTTCACGGAGATACTCGTCAATAAGCCTAATAAGATTGATCGACATAACTTCATCTCATACCTTAGTTCTTAGTAGTGATATTGTAGGTATTGCTATTACCTGTCACAGCCAAGTTAACAGTGGTATCAATGTTACCCGACTGTAAAATAGTTGTGTTATTACCAGAACCGTTGATGTTAAGGGTAGCACTATGCCCAACTGCGCCACCACCGCTTTGTGTAATGTCGGTTAAGTTTGATGCACCTACTACGGTTAAGTCAACTGTTCCTTTGGCACCAGTTAGATTTAAATTGGTAATATTGTTGCCACCACCGCTTTTGTTTATGTTAACAGTAACTTGATCTGCATTAACTACTGCATTTACTTCGTTGGCTGCGCCACCGGTTGTAACAGCATTAAACACATTATTTGATCCTAGCATATTGATGTTAGCAATAGCCCCGTTACCGGATTGATCAATGTTAATTGTATTACTGTTTGCAGTGCCCGATTCGGCATTGTTCATATTAATGGTACCAACGGCATTGCTACCTGTAACACGATAGGTCACACTAGTGTCAACCCCACCGCTGGCTGTTGCTGTAACAACACCTAAGTTTAAAATGTTGCCGCTACCAACTTGTTCAACTGTTACTGTGACATTGTCACCTTTAATTTTGGATGGTGTGGTGTTTCCTGTACCAACTCCTTGTACTCCTCTAATTCTATTAGAAGATCCATCCTGGAGCATGGTAATGATAGAATTGTCACCTGCTTGGTCAATATAAATGCTATTGTCCGCCGCATAAGTCATTGAAGCCATTGTCATTGTTATTATTAGGCTTAACTTCTTCATATGTTTCAGTTGTTTTGTCAACTGCCTCCTTTAGGGGTTTCCCCTTTGTTATTATTGGGTCCTGTTTTCTTTGCTTCCGCTAACATCTTCTGTGTTGTTGGACTGTTCCGGTGGGGGACTAGTCTCGCCGGCTCCTTTACCTTGGGCGTTCTTTTGTACCAGCTCATTTTGGTCTCCTTTGAAGTTCCAGAGACCCTTTTGGGCTCCGTCTTTAATTAATTCAACTACCCCGGCTTCGATTGCTGCCTTAACAGCGTAGGTACCTGGCTCGTTTATAGTTAAACCAGCTTCACCTTCAAATGCTCGTGTGCCCATATCAAAGAATTTCAATGCACTCACAGCATCAGCAGAACTTATAATTGTTTTTTGTACTGTCACTGTGGTTAAAACTTTTCCAGTACTTACACTAACTGCACGAAGACTAATTGTTACTATGTCTTGTGTCCATTGTGTTTGTTTTCCAATGCCAAATACTCTAGCACCTATACCTCCACTTTTAGTGGAGCTGTCATATCCTACAATGCCACCTTCGATAATGATACCTGCAAACATCATTGGTGCAAGTGGCTTGGCGTTTGAACCTTCATAGGCTTCACGCATTTGGCGGATAATTAATCGCTCTTTTGTTAAGTTATCAATGCCAACTCGTTCCACTACTTCGAACCAACGACCTTGGCCAACATCTTGCAATGCTTTAATTAAAAATGCTTCGGCGCCTTGTGTAACTGCGGTACTTAAACTGGCAATATTTTGTTGTGGTCTACGCTGTCCTGTTAAATCTCTAAAACTATAAACGGCCACGCTTACTGGTTTTCCGGATGCAGGAGCAGGAATAACATCAAACTCTTTTTGTAGTTTGTTAACTGTAATTTGTGGAGGTTCTTCTAGGAATCCGTCCTTTTGAGTTATTGCACAACCAGTTAGCAGACTTATGATCGCTAGGGATAATATAGTTTTCTTCATATTAGTTCCCCGGTATCACAAAACTGCTTAACGGAATGTCAATGGTAGTATTGATTCCGTTTCCGGCAACAGTTAATCGTATCATGTCACCATTGACAAGATCAACTACTTTTTGCCAGCTTATGTTATTGCCTTGGAAATCAATTTCTCCGCGGCACTGGTCGGCTGGAGTTGTGTCTGTACAACCGTTGTTGGCAAACATAGCGGTTGCTATGTTTTGACTAATCTGTGCATATATCCTAGATTCTAAGTTGTTTATAAACTTAGCTAAGTTAGTATTCTTTGCATCAGCCGCTTCTTTGTCTATTGCGGCTTGTATCTTGTCCTGTAGTGCTTTTCTACGGCTAAACTCTTGGTTTTCTATAGTAAGCACATGACTGCTGTAACCTACTCCATTAAACGCAGGACTCTTAAAACTAAAATCGTTTAACGGAGCACTGGCGGCGATAGGTGCAAGTAAAGCACCAATCGAAAACGCCAGGTAGTTTTTATAATTTTTCTTCATACCCTAGCTCCTATATCTATTTAATAGGAGTGGGTATAAGAATTAAGTTACATTAGAATCATTGTTTAATCGTTTAACAACTTCGTCGTAGAAGCTATCCAACTCACCACCAAATTTTCCAATTAAGTGGATATATAATTTTTTACAAAGTTCATAGTCGCGATCTTTGATTGCTTGTACAAATTCGTTGTGTAGTTTTTTAGTATGTTCAATTGAACTTATTTCGCCGATAGCAATCTTTTCTGCAGGAATAACACAGTAAACATCCAATGTTTTATCACCGACGGATAGTGTCTCTAGTTCAACTATTGTGTATCTAGTTTTTAATTCTTCTGCGTTGTCTTTACCAAAAATTAACTGCATTTTTATCCTTAGCTTTTATAGGTACGCTTTTCTAAGCCTAGTCTATTAAAGACTGTTTGTACAGCCACGGCCTGACTAACACAATCTTCTAGTGCATTGTGTAGTCCTGCTTTGTTTTTTTCTCTAGGATCTCCGTGGACTTTAAACAATGTACGGCTATCATTGATTTGCCAGAACTGCCAAGGAGTTGGCCAGCCGTACTGTCTATATAGATTTTCTAAGATGGCGATATCAAATACCGGTCCTTGTGCCCAAATGTTATCAACACCAACAAGAAACTTGTTAAGTTCACGATACATTTGTTCAACTGGGACTCGGCCTTCTGTGCCCAATGCTTCTTCTCGTACATCGCCGGCTTGACGCATCCACCATTGAACAGTATCATCCTGTACTTCTCGGCCTCTGGCAATTTGCTCGTCGGCATCGGGCCTAATGTACAGCCCCGGGCCCGGTGCCTCTATAGTATATGGATTAAACTTTACAGCTCCAAGGGTAAGAATAACACAATCGGGCCTGGTGCCCAATGTTTCTAGGTCGAGCATGACATCCATGTTTATCTTGCCCAGTGGAGATTGTTGTGAGTGGTTGTAATATCTTTTTCTGGATCCAATTCGTTCTTCAGTAGACGCTCGGTTTCGGCATGTGCTACACGCTTACGAAGGCTTGAACTTGAAAAACTGTGATCACGGCCGTTAAAAACCAATTCAATACCACGCTGGTGGCATTCCCATTTACCAGAAAACTCTTTGTCCTGATATTCTACGCCAAGGATACGAACATCCACGGGAAGAATTAGCAAGAGGTCTACTAGGTCCTGTTCTGTTGAATATACAACAACTTCATCAACATAACGGCATGCCGCTAGTTGTATTTGTCGTTCAACAATACTTTGAACAGGCTTGTTCTTAGTATCGGGACGATCAATTGTTGGATCGGTTTGTAGTCCACAGATAAGATAATCGCAGTGGTTCTTAGCTTCGCTCAGCATAGCAATATGCCCAGCATGTAGCATATCAAAGGTCGAGAAAGTAATTCCGACCTTTTTACCTTCGGATTTTAATTGTTTGATATGATTGAAAATCATTGATTTGGTTCAAGTTTAATTACTAGTGGAAACCCGTTGTTACGAGCAAGCAATGTTACTTCGACACCTTTTTGCTCTGCAATCTCATAGGGCAGAGTTGCAACTACACTAGATCCTTTTTCGTGAATTGCTAGTGTAACATCTTGTGCGCTTTCGTCACTGTGTCCGAAATAAATTTTTAAGGTCTCAACAACAAATTCCATTGTGGTAGTATGATCGTTGATGTAAATTACATTAAACAGTGGGGGTGGTTTAATGTCTGTTCGAGGTTGAACTTTGACTTGTTGACGGGTTTTGGTATTTGTTGCCATAGACTTGA